>Ga0208750_1000281_pt1 | contig 15209 bp, 8 predicted proteins | sample Knorr_S15_td_O2m_FD_185602 | JGI IMG/M metagenome (GOLD analysis project Ga0208750, IMG submission 185602) | Marine microbial communities from Southern Atlantic Ocean transect - Knorr_S15_td_O2min_ad_340m_LV (SPAdes) (version 2) | ecosystem: Environmental > Aquatic > Marine > Oceanic | place...
CACAGAATTCGACGTTTGTGGACCACTACCTTGGCATACCGTTTGACTTGTCTGAAGTGTTGTTCATCGCTACCGCGAACTACCTAGATCGAATACCCGGCCCGCTTCTTGATAGGATGGAAAGGGTAGATTTCTCAGGATATACAGAGGCGGAGAAGCTTGAGATCGGGAAACGCTACCTCCTTCCGCGACAGTTGAAGGAAAACGGCCTCCACGAGCAAGAGTTGGAAATGGGAGACGACGCACTGCTCGCCATTATTCAGAAATACACCCGAGAGGCGGGAGTTCGGCAGCTTGAGCGTGAGGTTGGAAAATTCTCTCGTAAGGTCGCTAGACAAATTGCAGCCGGTAAAATCGATGAACTCCAGGCTACGGAGGGAGACGTTCGCGAGCTGCTTGGTCGTCCAAGGGTACATCCGGAGCAAATGGCTACTGAAGATACTCTTGGTGTAGCGACCGGAATGTTTTACACCCCAATGGGTGGCGACATCATGTTTGTCGAAGCGAGTGTCATGCCCGGCGAAGGCAGCTTCGTACTCACTGGGCAACTTGGAGATGTTATGAAGGAGTCAGGTCGCGCAGCCCTTTCTTACGCAAAAGCACATTGGAAGGAATTAGGAGTAGCAGAGGACTCACTGCAGGGGAAAGAGGTCCACATTCATGTGCCCGCCGGGGCGGTACCTAAGGATGGCCCGTCTGCCGGTATCACAATGGCAACCGCACTGATTTCTGCTGTATCCGGCAAGAAAATTCGGAGTGATCTAGCGATGACAGGTGAATTAACTCTAACTGGTCGAGTTCTTCCGATCGGGGGAGTGAAGGAAAAGGTATTGGGCGCGGTGCGCGCTGGAATCAATCAAATCATCTTGCCGATAGAGAATGAAGCTGATCTTGAGGATATCCCAGAGGATCTGCGCAGTTCACTAACTTTCCATTTTGCATCAACCTTGGATGATGTTGTGAAGATTGCCCTTACCGAACGGAAGAAGCGGAAGAGAAAAAGGGCACCAGCCAAGAGGAGGCGGTCAGTAAAAGCTTCAACCGCTACGGCTTAGACATGGAATTTTTGACAAGCCACTCTGAATTACTCGATGCGGATTGTCCCAGGTTGTCCTGGAACGACCTTCCCGATCACGAATGCTGAAGGGATCTCACCTTTCAAGCCTGTGAGAAGCGCAGTCAAACGATCTGGCGGTACGCACATTAATAGGCCACCAGAGGTTTGGGCGTCGACCATAAGGGTACGACTGACCTCATCAATGGAGTCAGCAAAGTCGAGGTCTGGGGCCAGGTCATCAAGATTTCTGCGTGTACCTCCGGGGATATGACCAGCTTCAGCGAGTTCCCGCGCACCGGGGAGGATGGGTATGCTGGCGGCCTGCAGGGTGGCTGAGGTAGCTGATGCGCTCATCATCCCTCTGAGATGGCCGAGCAATCCGAAACCTGTGATATCTGTAGCTGCTTTGACTCCAACAGAGACCATCGTTTCTGCTGCACTCTGGTTTAATGTGGTCATCACCTGAACGGCTGTGGCGATCACGTCCTCGTCAGCCTCACCCTTCTTTAGAGCGGTAGCGATCACACCTGACCCAAGTGGTTTTGTGAGGACTAACGCATCCCCTACCTGAGCTCCTGAATTTGTCACCATCCTGTCTGGATGGACTTCACCAATAGCGACAAGTCCGTATTTGGGTTCCTTATCGTCAATCGAATGACCACCTAATGTTGGTATGCCTATTGCTCGGGTCACGTCGCTTCCACCCCTCAGGATCTCGTCGAGAATCCCGTCCCCTAAAAGTGTGCGGGGGAACCCTACCAGATTCAGCACAAATAAGGGGCGTGCTCCCATAGCGTATATGTCTGAGAGCGCGTTAGTTGCGCTTATGCGGCCGAAGTCATAGGGGTCGTCAACAATGGGTGTGAAGAAATCCGCGGTTACAACCAGTGCCCGGTCGTCGGCGATACGGTACACGGCCGCATCATCCCCCGTCGTATGACCCACGAGGGCGTTTGGATCTTCTACCGGTAGGACATGACGCAGTACCTGCGTCAGTTCGGTCATCCCGAGCTTACAAGCTCAACCGGCACCATGACTGAGCTGAGACAGCCGGATCTGCGGTCTTTGGTCACGCGGCTCATTTGTCATTGTTCCCCCTGGTTGGGGCGCATGGGTAATGGAGCATGTAATGAAGATGCGCGGTGTGCAAATCCCTTCTGTTAAACATGCCCTGCATCAGTGATGCTAAAGCGTAGTGCAAGGTGTGGGGTATAATCCACCCCTGACGCTACTGGTCGCTTCAAGTGAATAACTTTATTCCCATAAAGTGTCTGCTTTCTATAGTTTCAACTTGCTTCCTGTCACTCGAGGAAGCTGATACGCGCCTCACCGCCCTTTGGTTAGCAGAACGGAAGAGGGATAATCCAAGCCGTTGGAAGTGTATGGAAGCAGATCTCTCGCCGGGACACTTTTCTTAGTGGCGTGGTGTCGATTAACTCATAAAATCCGGATTAGCTTTTGAGTATGGAAAAGCCCAGCCCACTCTCCAATATAATGATCGCGTCAGGTGGTGTTGCTACCGAGTATCAGGGTCGGCCGGTGATCCGGCATTTTGGTGATCCGGCAGCTGAGTATAGAGCGGCAACCGAAGAAGTGGCTGTTTTTGATCGGAGCCATCGGGGCAGGCTTGTCATCACAGGCCAAGCAGCCGGTCGCATGCTTGAGGGGATACTAACGGGCCGTATACCTGACCCTCCGTCTCATGTCACGGATGGGGTGCTCGGTGGCTTGGGCACGTACCACGGAGTACTCACCAGTAAAGGCAAGATGATTACCGATCTTTGGACGATTCTTACCGGTTCTGAGGATGAGGCTGGCATCTTACTAGATATCCCAGTAGCGGGAGTTACCGGGCTAACGGAAAACTTGAAAAAATTCCTTCCGCCACGCTTTGCTATTGCCGAGGATGTTTCAGGTGCTGTAGGGATGGTTACTGTCGTCGGCCCTGCCGCTGCTGAGATATTATCCCGCTTGGCGCTTGGCGCTTGTGTGCAGGCAGGCGAATTGGCTCGATTGCCGGAGGGTGCTTGGCGCTTATTAGGTACGGATCTAATGGATGGCCTCTTAGTCATGAAAACTGAAGATGTGTGGCCGGAGGCGTATTCTGTTATCGGGGCCACTGAAGTACTACGGGAGTTCTGGAAAACACTTGTAAGTGATGGTGCCGCTCCGGCGGGCCTGGGTGTCTGGTCTACCCTTCGCGTCGAAGCTGGTCGGCCAGTATTTGGCACGGATATGGATGAGCAAACGATCCCGATAGAGGCCGGAATCCATAAGCGGTCAATCGACTACGAGAAAGGGTGCTTCACTGGCCAGGAAGTGATCATCCGTATCCGCGATCGCGGGCATGTAAATAAGAGCCTCAAGATGCTTAGGTTCGGTGATGTGCCCACACCCCGGAGTGGTACTGAACTCCATGATGAAGATTCCGATAAGGTAGTCGGCTTTATCACCTCGGCTGTTCAATCACCCAAGTTTGGTGAGGTCATTGGACTTGCCTATGTCCGGAGAGGCTGTGAAGTCGTAACACTCCACGGTCAAGGTGTGACGGTTCCGCAGGAGTAGCATTATCGGGTCCACGGACACCGCATACGGATGCGCACCCACCCCTCTCTTTTTTCGGGTTAGTAGATCTGGGCAGGCTTCTTGAGTTTGACGTATGGAGCGCTCGATTCAACTTTCAGCGGCCCACATAGCGGGACTCATGGCAAGGAATAGATCATGTCCAGTTCAAGCCTCCTTAGAATTGCACTCGTTTTGAGCTTCATACCCTGGTCAACACCCCCGGAGGTGTCAGCACAGGCTGAGAATCAGGAAGTGATAAATAGGTCAGACGACCCGGTTCTAAGAACTTTTCATTGGCGCTCAATTGGTCCCGTCGGACAAGGTGGTCGTGTTGACGATCTGGCTGTTGATCCGAGTAACCCACATAGATATTTCGTGGGTTTTGCGACTGCCGGTCTTTGGAGGACCGTCAACAACGGAACAACTTTTGAGCCGGTCTTCGACACTTATACAACTCATTCGGTCGGGTCGGTAGCGATAGCGCCGTCCGATCCTAACGTCGTATACGTTGGGACCGGCGAGGCTAATAACCGTCAAAGTTCTTCGTTTGGGGCAGGAGTCTACAAGTCGACCGATGGTGGAGATTCCTTCACTTATGTCGGCCTCCGGGAGACTCAGTCAATCGCCAGGGTAGTTGTGCACCCTAACGACGCCAACACCGTTTGGCTTGCAGCGACTGGCCATCTGTTCGGGCCAAACCCGGAACGGGGGGTATACAAATCAACCGACGGTGGTGGCAGCTGGGATCTTGTCCTGAGTATTGACGAAAATACTGGTGCAACGGATTTGATTATTGATCCGTCCAATCCCGAAAAGCTTTTCGCTGCGATGTACCAACGACGGAGAAGTGGATGTTGCTTCGTAGGTGGTGGCCCAGGAAGTGGAATGTGGACATCCACCGATGGAGGGGATAATTGGGAGCGCCTTCAGGGCAACGGGCTTCCCAGTGGCACAATGGGACGAGTCGCTCTCGCCACGACACCAGCGGACCCGAGTGTGATTTACGCGCAGATCGAGGTCGTAGCAGACCAGGTAAGCCCACTAACCGACCAGGAACGCGAAGCCTGGCAGGCTCTAGCTGAGGACGGGGAGCCGCCAGATGATCAGCAGTGGTCTGGTATTTGGCGTTCGACGGATGGTGGAGCAACCTGGGGGTTCCGCAGCAATGAAAATGGGCGCCCCATGTATTTCAGTCAGATCCGCGTCTCAACCGAGGACCCAAACCTTGTCTATACCGTGGATCAACAGGTAGCCAAGTCACGTGATGGAGGACAAACGTGGGAAACCCTGAGTGGTTTTGGACACGTTGACCAGCATGCAATGTGGATTAATCCAGAGAACCATAACCACATGCTGATCGGGAATGATGGGGGAGTTGATGTGACGTACGATCAGGGAGAAACATGGGAGTCCCACCGCAGCTGGGCAGTTGGTCAGCCATACCATGCTTCGGTGAGCATGGATCGTCCCTACCGGGTTTGTACCGGGTTACAAGATAATGGGACGTGGTGCGGTCCGAGTGCGGTACGTGAAGGAGATATCCTCTCCCAGGATTGGTTCGGAGCTGGAGGTGGTGATGGCTTCTATACTCAACAGGATCCGACGGACTCGAACATCATCTACTCTGAATCTCAGAACGGGAATGTGAACCGGTACAATCTGTATACGGGTGAGCAGCAGAGTATTCGGCCGCGCGGCCAAGGGGGTGGTGGACGAGGTGGACGAGGTGGTGGGGGTGGTGGAGGTACGAGCAACATTGTTCCGGAGCCTGAGGCAGGTACGCAGATACGTTGGAACTGGAATACACCGTTCATGCTCTCTCCGCACAATCCGAGCACGATCTATGTGGCCGGTAACCGATTCTTTATATCCCGTGATCGGGGGAATACCTGGACCATGAGCCCTGATTTGTCCAAGAACGTGGATCGGGACGGTATCGTCCTGATGGGTGTCCAGAATTCACTGCCGCGTTGTCAGCAGCTCGAGCGTGGTGTGGAGTGTAACATTTCTCGAAATGATGGTGTCTCGAACTGGAGTACCGGTGTAACCCTTGCCGAGTCATCGGTGATGCCTGGAGTTCTCTGGCACGGAAGCGACGACGGAAACATTAGTGTGAGTCGAGATGGGGGCACGAATTGGGCTGAGGTGAGCGGGAATCTCCCAGGTGGTACGACCCGGTACTACGTGTCCCGAGTCGAAGCATCGCACTTCGACCCAGCAACGGCTTACGCTTCACTAGACGGGCACAGGGATGACGATCTTAGGCCCTATGTGTATGTCACACATGACTATGGTGAGAGCTGGCAGAGCATATCTTCAGACCTCCCCGAGTTCGGCAATGTGAATACGATCCGTGAGGATCCGAGAAATGTGAACCTACTTTATGTAGGAACGGAGTTTGGCTTCTTCATTTCTCGCAATGCGGGACAGTCGTGGCAATCATTCATGAATGGGCTTCCTGTTGTCCGCATTGATGATGTGCTTGTCCACCCAAGGGATAATGATCTCGTTCTCGCAACGCATGGTAGGTCCGTTTATGTGATGGACGACATCACAGCGCTTCAGGAGTTGACGAGTGAGGTCGCTATGACCGAGGTCCATTTGTTCGATGCGCGTGAGGCGGTACGATGGAAACGAGATCGAAGGTTGGACCGTGCTGTGACTGGTTCCAAGAATTGGGTGGGCGAAAGTGCACCAGCCGGGACAGCAATACAGTACTGGCTTAAAGATGAGATTGACGGCGACGTTCAGGTCACAATTAGTAATCCTGTGACAGGAGAGATCGTTGTCACGATCGAAGGCACTGGAGCAATGGGCCTTAACCGCATCCAGTGGGATCTTCGGGGGAGCCCGCCGGCAGCAGGGGGCGGACGTGGTGGACGTGGTGGTGGGCGCGGAAGGCAGGGTCAATTGGCCTCAACAGGCGTTTACCGAGTTCAACTCACGGTAGATGGAGAGAACTATTACACAACCGTAGCCGTTCTAGAAGACGTCTGGATGGACTAAATCCGCATGCCTAAGCCCGCCTTCTATGATGGGTTTTTTTAGCGGATTAGAGTGAATAGAGGCAGGGGTCGGATTTTCAAGTCCGGCCCCTTGCCTTGTGGGTACTCAGGCCCCCGCTTGACGGCGTCCGTGCTAAGGCTCGAATCTCGGTGAGGTTGTGCACATGTCTCCACCCTAGGGCTCAATGGTGAATAAGATCTATCTGTTCCGCTCTGTTACTCTTCTCGCGTTGTCCGCGATCCTGCAAGCTTGTTCCCTAGGGAGTTATCCGCCGCCTCCGGATACGAGGATCGAGACGGTGATAGATGTCCTGCACGGTGTTGAAATCCCGGACGATTACCGTTGGCTAGAAGAACAGGACGCCCCGGAAACCCGGGCGTGGATCGACGATCAAAATGCCTACGCCGAGGATATCATCGGTGAGAGTGAGATACGCGATGTGTTCCGGTCACGATTGAGTGAACTGATTGACACAGATGACATTGGATCAACACGGCAAGCCGGGGATTGGGAATACTTCACCATGCGCCGTAAAGGTGAAGAGGCGGCGAGGATCTACAGGAGAGTTGCCTCCGAAGATTCCGAGCCCACCACTGAAGATACGTATGAAGTTGTACTCGATCCGGCAGACCTAGACCCCACGTACCGCACTCTATTCTCTATCATGGATTTTTCACCTGACGGTACTCTGATGATGTATTCAATCAGGCAGGGTGGAGCCGATGAGATTGCTGTCAGGATAAGAAACCTCCAATCAGGTGAAGATCTCCCGGACCGTTTAGCAGATGCGCTCTACAGCGGAGTCGAATTTGACGATAGCGGAACTGGTTTCTACTACACGTACCGCTCTCGTGAAACGGGTCCGCGCATTAGGCATCATACCTTGGGCCAAGACTTCTCTGAGGATGAAGAGATTTGGGGAGAAGGCTATGGACCAACCGCATTTATTGGCATGGATATCGTTGCTGAAGGCAAGTACCGAATTTTCACCGTACAACATGGGTGGGCTAGGAACGACATTTTTATCCAGAGTGGTGATGGTGCAGTGCGTCCTATTGTTGAAGGGGTATCTGCACACTTTCAGCATCGCTTCCATGATGGACGTATTTACCTCAGGACAGACTTCAACGCTTCTAACTACCGGCTTCTTGTGGTTGATCCTGAAATGCCGGATCGTGAGGCATGGCAACAGTTACTCCCAGAGACAGATGATCTTTTTGAGAGTTATACGTTCATCGACGACAAGATTTATGCGACCTATCTACATGAAGTTGCAAACCAGATACGGGTATTCGATTTAGACGGCTCACCCTCAGGAGAGATCGAGGTGCCAGATAATTCTTCGGTCAGCATATCTGCCTCCGAGAACGGCAAAGCGAGCCTGAGTGTAAATGGTTACTTAACACCGCAAACGCGGTATCTCCTCGACCTGGAGACAGGAGAGCGCGAGGTATCAGATGCCCCTGACGTGATTTTTGATTCATCAGCTTATGATGTGACTAAGTTGTGGTTCACCTCAACTGGAGGAGTTCGAGCTCCAGTTTATGTAATGCACAAGGTGGGACTCGACCTGGATGGGAGTCATCCAACCATTCTAAATGGCTACGGCGGCTTTAATTCAAATACGAAGCCGGGTTTCTCGACGACGAGATTAGCCTGGCTAGAAGCTGGCGGGGTTTATGCGGTCGCTACACTACGTGGTGGGAGCGAGTTTGGCGAAACCTGGCACCAGGATGGAATGCTAGAGAATAAACAGCACGTATTTGATGATTTCATTGCCGCAGCAGAGAAACTAATTGAAGCAGGGTTCACCGATCCTGACCATCTCGCGATCAGTGGAGGAAGTAACGGCGGGCTTCTCGTGGGAAGCGCGATGACACAACGTCCCGAACTCTTTCGAGCAGTGCTTTGCACCTATCCAGATCTTGATATGGTTCGGTTTTATCAATTCACTGAGACAAATAACATGCCGGCCTTACTCGAATATGGTGATGCGAGTATACCGAACCACTTCGAAGCGATGCGTCGCTACTCACCCTATCAAGCTATTCGCGATGGCGTGAAATATCCCGCGGTTATGCTTACGACAGGCGACTTAGATACTCGAGTCTCGCCCCTTCAGGGAAGGAAGATGGCTGCTCGACTCCAAGCGGCGACTGCTTCTGGTTTACCGGTGGTACTCTGGTACGACTCGCGTGGAGGTCATGCGGGAGGGCGGGGGCGTCCGATCAGTCTTAGGATCGAAGATACTGTGAGAGAACTAGCATTTCTGGCTCAACAACTGGGCTTGGGCGAAGAGGCCAACTAAAGGTTCGTTACCTCACCGAACCCTTACTCAGGTAATCAGTAGTGATTAGTTGTCCGTGCTCACGTCCGTTCTCGATGAAAATCTTGTTTGCGTCATGGCCAGCTGCGACTACGCCCGCGATGTATATACCGGGGACGTTAGTCTCCATTGTCTCTTGGCTATAATCCGGGATCCCTGTTTCTGGGTTGATTTGAACGCCGAGCGCTTCAAGGTGTTTATGGTTAGCACGCCAGCCCGTCATGGCTAACACAAAGTCATTCTTGATTTCTACTTCCTCTCCTGTTTCTTCATGTCGCAGAAGCACTGACGATGGTCTAATCTCGGTGACCCTGTGCTTCCAGTACATCGGAATCTCTCCTCGATCCAGGCGGTTGGTAATATCTGGAACAACCCAAGGCTTAACCCCTCTATCAATTGAGTCAGCAAAGTGAGCCATCGTCACTCTGACACCATTCCGGAACATCTCTAGAGCTGACTCCACGGCTGAGTTGCCCGCTCCAACGACCAAAACCTCTTGATCGTAGTAGGGATAAGGTTCGTGGTAATAATGGCGCACTTTCGGTAAATCGTCTCCGGGAATGCTGAGGTGATTTGGCTCGTGTAGACTGCCGGTCGCGACTACGACTGCACGGGCACGGTATGTGTTCTCGGCTCCCGTAATCTTGCGGGTACAAACCGTGAAGCTTCCTTCCTGTCCCGAGATGTCTTCCATTTCTTCGTACTGCTTCACATCAACACCGCAATGCTCCACAACCCGGCGGTAGTAAGCGAGAGCCTCACGCCGTGTAGGTTTCGCATTTGGAATCGCGAATGGCACGCCTCCGACTTCGAGCATTACGGCTGTACTGAAGAAGGTCATGTAGTAGGGGTAGCTAACGAGCGAATTACTAATGCATCCCTTCTCTATCAACATGCACGAAAGTCCAGCCTGTTCGGCTGCAGCGCCGACCGCGATACCACATGGTCCCGCTCCTACAACGATCACGTCGAGTTGCTTAGTCATGTGGGCTGACTACCCCGCGGGGTCAAGCGGTTCCAGCTAACGGTTGTTTGCCCATTTACCCTGATCCAGTTTTCTAGACCGAATACTCTCGACTCACAGTTAGAATACTTCATCATGACAACTGCTGAATCTGAAGCCAGAAAAGCGCTAAACCGCCTTCGTAGGGCGACCGAAAAAGCAGAAGCGGAATTGCGTTCACTTGAGGGTGCTCTGCGACATGCCGAGCAGACAGATTTTCCCGTCGAATCATATGAAGCTGCTGTGACTTCTTTGAGAGCTGTGGTCAATTTTGTGGACGAAGAAGGAGAGCGCTTGCGAGAAAAAATTCTCTATGCAGGTGGCCTCGAACCAGGTCGAGTGAGAAAAAATCAAGGTACTTAGTTACTGGGAGGCTACTCTTTTGGCCATCCTCTTCTAACGAGGACACTCGTTACAGAACCTAGAAACGGTACGTGTAGTTGGCCTTGATCGCCCCACCCCGGGACAGTGTGATCAGATCCGCGTTATCTAGGATGTCGGTACCCAGGTTCTGCCAGTTGTGCGTGTACACGAAGTAGATGTCATTCCCTGGTTTCACGATCCAGCGCACCCTTGCGAAAAGTCCTGCGATATCGCTTACGTCATCGTACTGGACCTGAGTCGTAGCGCTGACCCACGGCGTCGGGTTCCACTGGCCCTCTACCTCATATAAATCAGCATCAAACTGTCCCTGTGGGAGGGTCACTTGATTGCGTTGAATATTGGTCCCAATACTGATTCCAGGGTTGGGCCGAAACGTAAGTCTTCCACCGAATTGCAAGCGCTCTCCGTTCCAGAAATCGGCTACCGTGAAACCGCCATACATTGAAATGCGCCGCCTGCCCGCCGTGCGGGCAATTACCCGATACTCCCAACTTGTATAATCGCCTTCAGTAATCGGGATGCCTTCACTCACGAAGAACGGGCGATCCAGATATTCAAAAGTCCTCTTGGCATTAAAATCAAAACCATCTCCGCTCTCGAAATCGAGGCCCAAGAGGCCAAAATCCCATTCGCGCTCTTCAGTGATCCCTGTCCCTAGCTCCTCTTGATGACGGAATTGCGCAGAGAAACGAACTGTTCGTAGCCAGTCGATATTCGGCCGTGGTGACCAGCCAATGCGAGGCTCCACACGCCGGAAATCATTACGAGTGACAAAGCCTAGAGCAGGCCGGTACGCGTCACCAAATTGACGATAGGATAGGTGCCCGGACCAGGTATCATTAGGAAAATTAACTCGCAGTCCATGTGCAGAGAGATCTTTGAACGTGAACTCTTGGGTCGGGTCTGGGTTTGAATTCCAGATCACGAATGTTTCGAGTTCCATATTGCTGTTCCCGGCAAAATTCCGGGTATTCACTGCGAGGTCGATGCCGGCGGTATGGCGGTCTACTGGAAGGAACCCCGACAGATCAGCCCCTGTCCCGCGCCGGGTGTAGATTGCCCCGATTGTCGATTGTTCGAAGATCTGCCTTTTGATACGTCCGACCGTGAACTGTTCCGAGGGAATGAGTTTGTCCACCCCTGCACCGTCCAGGTACGTATGGTCACCAGTCCCTAGCTGATAGAAGCCGACCTCGTACTGACCGACCTGGCCGGTAACACGTCCACCGTAGTTGATCGGGATTTGTTGGCCACTCCTGAGTCCGATGTTGCGTGAATAGAAGGGAGACATCGCTAGGCCAGGCGCGAAGGAGAAGACATTGGAGCCTTCAAGGAAGAAATTCCTGCGTTCAGGGAAGCGTATCGGGAAGCGTGTGAGGTTCACGCGCCGCTGATCACTCTCGACCTCGGCGAAGTCCGTGTTCACGGACAGTGAAGCACGAAGGCTCGATGTCACGCTGTAGTTGACGTCCAAGCTGAGATCACGAGGCACTGTGGTCGGTTCTGCGTTCGCAGGGATGCTGCGCCAGCCTATGATCGTAGACGGTACCGCCTCGAGCCCCAGACCTTGGGACAGATTCTGGAGCCCGGTCAGGCGCCCAGCGTAGATGGGTCTGCTCAGGCCCTCTGTCCGCTTCCAGCCGCGCCACAGGATCTCCTCGTTACGGCGCCGGATCGTGCGCTGGAAGTTGATGCCCCAGGTATCGTTATCGGGATCGAAGTTCAGCGTACGAAAGGGGATCCGGATCTCGGCGGACCAGCCATCGGGACGCATCGCGGTATGTGCCTCCCAGATCCCGTCCCACGCCTTGTTCGCACCACCACCGGAAAAACCTCCTCCGAAACGTCCACCACGGCTGCTGCCGCCACTGGAGCGTAAGATCCCGTCGCCCATGAGGCCGGCTGCGTTGATCTCGAAGTAGTACCCGGTCCGACCGTCCAGGAATGTGTCCAGGATCCACATGAACCGGTCATCCGTGCTCAGCATGGCGTCCCGTTCACGCTGATACGCCAAGACCTCTTCGGGGTCGTCGTAGATGATGACACCGATGTAGAGGTTGTCTTCATCGAAGAGGACGCGGATCTCAGTTTTCTCCGAAGGCACCCCGCCTTCGACCGGCTCTTGCTGCGTGAAATCGGTGATCGGGACCGCTGAAGACCAGAAATCCTCCAAAATGCGACCATCAAGATCGAGATCAGCTTCGAGAGGCAGCGCCTGTAGGGTGACTCCAGGTGACTCCTGTGCAGCAGATGGATTAGCCAGAGAGAATCCACTGAGATGGCTCACCAACAGGATGAGAACGCACGATCGTGCAGTTCTCTTCATCTGATCCTCCCTAAGTTGCTTAACTCCGACTCTAACCGAAGAGTTCGAGGGGCCACTAAACTAACCAGACACCCGGGAGCAAGTTGTTGTTGTGGGTTTCTAATACCTGGTGTCTAGTACCACCATACATTACCAGCTATGACTGATATACCGTCAACGAGGACTTCTCCAATTGGTATGGTGCCAGAAGAACTTGATATATTAGCCAGTGAACTGGAAGGTCGCTTCTCACAGGATCTCAAGTCGCGCTGGAATGATCTGGAATTCGAAGAGTTGGCCTTGAGGGCCTTTAATGCCCAGTTCCAATACAATCCCGTATACCGCCGCTTCTGTGAAGGCAAAAATGCCGTGCCTACTGCGGTTCAGAGTTGGCGGGATGTACCGATGGTCCCAACCACAGCGTTTAGACATCTCGATTTAGTAACGGGTGATCACTCCTCTGTAAGAATGGTCTTCCGAACAAGCGGAACTACCAGCACCACTCTTGCCCCGGGAAGACACTTGGTGTCACGGCCTTCGCTTTACCATGCTTCACTCCTATCAAGCTTTCGCGAATATCTTCTGCCGGATGTTGAAGAAATCAAATTTGTATCCCTGATTCCGTCTCCGGCGGATCTGCCCCACTCGTCTCTTTCGCACATGGTCGGTGTAGCGGCTGACAGAATGTCTTCAGAAACTCACTGGCTTGTTAACGGAAAGGGTGTGCTAAACAGTATAGGGCTCAGAAACGTGTTAAATGACGCAGCGCTAGAGGGCGAGAAAATACTACTACTTGGAACCGCATTTGCTTTTGTTCACTGGCTAGACGAGTTGGCAGGTAAGGAGTTACGACGCCTCCCACCAGAGAGCCGGATTATGGAGACCGGAGGATTCAAGGCTCAGACCCGTAATATCACGAAAGAGCAGCTATACAAGTCCCTTTCCACGACCGTAGGTCTCGAGTCTAATCGGATCGTGAATGAGTACGGTATGACGGAATTACTCTCACAACTTTATGAATCGAACCTGACTCAACCAAATGAAATACAAGCAGGTCATACTCCGCCGCCATGGCTTAGGGTACGTGCACTCAACCCGACGACTCTTGAGCCGGTCGCAGAAAATGAAACGGGGTTACTAACGTTCTTTGACCTAGCAAACCTTGGCTCAGTTTGCCACGTGCTGACCGAGGATGTTGGGCGGGTGATAGGTGGAAAAGTTCATCTTGAGGGTCGTTTTCCTAATGCGGAGCCACGAGGGTGTTCTAGGACCATGGATGAGCTGATGGCCTCTAGTAGGGTCACTCGCCGGTGACCCGAGACATCTTCGATGCTTGGGCCATCCCAGGTTCTGTCGAGGTTCCGGGCGCAACCTCTGCTGCTCTAGGTCCAGAGTTCTCTGTGCGCAGCCTCTCTATAGAGTCTCAGTGGCTAAATGGATTGGCCGATATCTTGATCGAGGGCAGCAGTAGCTTGAGGAAGCGAAAAGCTGCTGATCTTGCTCAGATACTCGGAATCGCAGGGAGTCGATTCTTGAAGGAGGGCGACCCCTTCAGAACGAAGGCGTTGGAACTGCTTCCCAGGGCCTCTGGTCTGTCAGCTCCAATGGCTCGTGCTGTTTTGGATGGCATGGCTGCAGATTGGGTTGAGGATCGGCTCTGTCAGCTTCTGAGCAACGAATTTGGTACTTCAGATGCATTGGACGGTTTCGTTAAGCAGAACGGCTGTCAGACAATGGCAATTGGCGCTGACCTCTGTGTCCAGATTGTATCGGGTAGCGTACCTGGAGTTGGGGTGACGGCGTTGATTCGCAGCTTGCTAACCAAGGCGCCGACCTTACTAAAGCCAGGCCGAGGAGATGTGGTACTTCCCGTACTTTTTATGCAGGCAGTAGCAGTTATAGATCAAGATCTGGCTGAAAATGTTGCCGTCCTTTATTGGCCGGGCGGCAGTTCAGATTTGGAAAGAGGAGTGCTTGATCGAGCGAGTATTGTAACCACTTATGGTGGGGACGAGTCGGTGGAGAGTATTCGAGCATTGACTCCGGTGACCAAACGCTTTGTAGCCTATCATCACCGCATTAGCGTGGGGGTTGTCGGGAGCCAGGCACTTACCTCAGGGTTAGTCGAACAGGCTGCTCGGGATGTTGCTCGTGCCGTGGCGGTTTTCGACCAGCGGGGCTGCGTGTCTCCACGATCTATTTATGTCGAGTCCCGTGGAGATATTACACCGGAAGCCTTTGCTGGATATCTGGCATCGGCCCTTGAAGCTATTGAAAATGATCTTCCAGGTGGTGACCTGGAACTAGAGGAAGCGGCAGCGCTGCATCAGGTTCGTGGTGCTGCAGAATTGCTTGCTGCATCAGGTTCACCAGGAGGTGTCTATCATGGTGGCAAGGCTTTCTGGACAGTGATTTTCGATCCGGATTCAGAGCTAAGATGCAATCACGTTGGCCGAGTGGTACGCGTGGAGCCAATTGAGAATCTAAGTGACTTGATCAACAGGTTGAGCCCTGACAAGGGGCATCTTCAGAGTGTGGGTGTGGCGGGTGTGGGGGCGGATCT
>Ga0208750_1000283_pt1 | contig 15188 bp, 5 predicted proteins | sample Knorr_S15_td_O2m_FD_185602 | JGI IMG/M metagenome (GOLD analysis project Ga0208750, IMG submission 185602) | Marine microbial communities from Southern Atlantic Ocean transect - Knorr_S15_td_O2min_ad_340m_LV (SPAdes) (version 2) | ecosystem: Environmental > Aquatic > Marine > Oceanic | place...
TAATATTATTGCATTAATAATGATTATTCTTTACTTTGTATGAAATTTTCGAGCACTCAAATATTAATATGCGGGTAACCTTAAAACATATAGCTGACGATACGGGACTATCAACTGCAACGGTTTCGAGAGCATTAAGTCGCCAGAAAAGGAACCATAGTACTAGTGAAGAAAAAATTTATGCTTCAGCACGAAAACTAGGGTATCCCCTTTTAACAAATACGGGTGAAAACCAGCACTTGTCTATAGCGCTGGTTATGAGGCTATTTGAAGGCGAATTCTACGCTTCCTTGATAAATGGTTTTTATGAAGCAAGCGGAAGTAGCGCTTCCGAGATTATTTTTTCATATGTTCCAAAACAACTTAATAATCCCGTTGATTATATTGTTAACCTTAGTAAAAAATATAGCGCTATTTGCCTATTTCTTCCTTCAATGACTAATAATGATTATCTCAAGATAAAAGAAAAAGTGGGTTCATATCCGATTATATCCCTGTTACCATCAAAAAATCCAAAAATTGATACGGTTTGTTTTGATTCCTACCGTGGTGGTTATATGATCGCGAAACATTTTCAAGAACAAGGCTATAAAAAATTTGGTTATATATCTGGGCCATCCAAACGAGCAGATGCATTATTCCGTAAAAATGGATTTCTAAATCATATCCATGAAGCTGACGATTTGGAATTAGTCTGGTCTTTTGAGGGAGATTTTAGCAGTTCTTCAGGAAAAGCGGCCTTTGCAGAATATAATAATACCAACCTGAGGGATATTGCTATTTTTGGTGGCAATGATTATTCCTGTTTTGGGTTTATGAAAGCTGCCATAGAAAGTGGCTACAAAATACCAGATGATTTTATAATTGCAGGGTATGATAATCTCTCCTTCTGCGAAACTTTCACTCCAGAACTAACATCTATTGCCACAGACTTTCATGAATTGGGAAAAAAATCAATTCGTATTATTGAAAATATGGCGGTAGAAAACAGCGATAGTTTTGGAAATATTTCTATGATCCCGGTGAGAATCAAGATTAGAACCAGCAGTCAGAGAAGGAGATAGTTCAACAGATTTATTCCTGTAACCATACAATATAATACTCACTGAGTACCACAAATACTTCAAACAGTTCTCACAATAATAGAGCACTAACCAACAGGATAAAATTATGTCACAAACCACAAAAATCCAGGATAAAGTCCCCTTCGGGCAGAAAGTAGCATTTGGTATAGGAATGCTCGCAAACCAAATGTTTCCAGCCGCATTGGGGATCTTAATGGTAGTGCTGGTTCAGGATCTAGGATTCCCACCATTGCTTTGGGGAATTATTTTCTTTCTTCCTCGAGTATTCGATGCCATTACCGATCCTATTATGGGGTTCATTTCAGATAATACCCGTTCAAAGTGGGGTAGACGCAGGCAATGGGTATTTCTTGGGGCTCTGATAATGGGTGCTTCATTTTGTTTAATGTGGCAGCTATATCCTGAAAACGGGTTGAATTATAATTTTACATACTTTCTGTTGTTCTCATTTGTGTTTTACCTGGGGTTGACCATCTTCAGCGTACCTTATGTGGCTATGGGCTATGAAATGAGTAACGATTTTCATGAACGAACAAGCGTAATGGCAGTAGCTCAATGGATCGGGCAGTGGGCTTGGGTAATAGCTCCGTGGTTCTGGGTGATACTTTACGATCCCAATTGGTTTGAAAGTGCTGATGCTGGAAGTAGAGAGGTTGCCATCTGGGTTGGGGTGATCTGTATGTTGCTTGCCATGGTGCCTGCTGTGTTCGTGAAAAGCAAATCTACTCTAGACGATGATTCGTTGATGCCGCTTACCAAAAACAACATCAGTAATAGCTTAGTCGATATGAACAAGGGATTTAAGCAAGCATTACAAAACAAACCATTTCGAAAACTTTGTATAGCAACTTTCCTAGTTTTTAATGCTTTTAATACAGTGGCAGCATTTTCCTTTTTCATTATCGTGTACTATTTATTTGATGGTGATGCAGGTGCTGCAGGTGTTTGGCCAACGCTTCACGGTTGTGTGGGAGCCCTTATTACAACCTTTGTAGTAATTCCTATCGTTGCCAGAATTTCTAAAAAAATTGGCAAGAAAAAGACATTTCTTATTTCACAAGGCATTTCCATCATCGGTTATTTATTGTTTTGGTTCCTGTTTATTCCTGGAAAACCTTACATGTTTCTTATAGCACTTCCATTTTTCTCCTTTGGCATAGGTGGTCTTTTCACACTAATGATGTCCATGACTGCCGATGTTTGCGATTTGGACGAACTAAATACCGGTAAGCGTCGTGAAGGTATTTTGGGTGCATTTTATTGGTGGATGGTAAAATTCGGATTGGCTGTTGCAGGTTTACTTACTGGTCTAATCATGTCGCTTGTAGGATTTGAACAGGGACCTAATAACCCGGAAAGTGCAATAACTGGACTACGAATTTTCTATACTGGACTACCAATCTTAGGTACGCTTATCGCTATGTGGGTAATGAACACCTACGATATTGATGAAGAAAGAGCTGCTGAAAATCGGGCAGAGTTAGCTGCTCGTAGAGTAGAAGCTTAAAGAGGTAGTTTATGTTTACCATATCTAATGGAATAAATGAAATGGAAAACATATTTGATTCGACTCACTGATCTTGACCAAGGAACGAACCTAAGCGATGTAACGCTCCTGCTATTTTTTAGAAAGGACAGGGGTTTTGATGGGATGAACATTTATATAAATAATATTTACTATTCAAAATAATGACTGCTGCTAACAATTTATAAAAGCCATTGAAACGGCTTTTATACTAGATCGTAATTGATAATTTATTGTGAAAAATAATAAAATTTATATAGGGGACACTCCGGTAAAATACTCGGATGAAAACGTCCAGGGTGAAACTACCCTTATCAATGGGCAGCATTATTATAAAATTTCCAATTATCACCAGATGCCACCTTTCTTTATGAGCATCGTAAGCAATTCCGATCTTTGGATGTTTTTATCAAGCAATGGTGCATTGACTGCAGGAAGGACAAATCCTGACCATGCCCTTTTTCCATATTACACGGATGATAGAATCCATGACTCTCATGATATCACTGGAAATAAAACAATCGTTTTTGTAAGAAAATCAGATAAAATTTATTTGTGGGAACCATTTTCTTCTAACTGCCACGGTGTATATCAAATTGATAGGGATATTTATAAAAACATCTTGGGAAATCATGTCATCTTTGAAGAGACAAACCGGGATCTGAATATTACTTTCAGGTATGGTTGGAATAATTGTGATGAATATGGTTTTATTAAAAAATCACAGATAATTAACAACAACAAAGAACCGGTAGAAATCAATGTGTGCGATGGTCTTCAAAATATTTTACCATCCGGTATCGATAAAAGATTCCAATTAGAATACAGTACTCTGGCTGACGGATATAAAAAAAGTGAATTATTCCCAGAGACAAATATTGGATTGTATATGCTCAGTTCGATCCCTGTTGATCGTGCAGAACCCAATGAAGCATTAATGACCAGTGTGGTCTGGTCAATTGGAATTCCAAATGCTTCTATCCTGTTATCATCTACACAATTAGATTTATTCCGAAAAACTACGGAAGTTGTACAAGAACACAATATTAGAGCGCGCCGTGGATCCTATTTTGTTCAATCGAGCTTTACATTGGACGCTCATCAAGAAAAAGGTTGGGATATAATCGCTGATATCGATAAAACGCAATCACAGATCTCAGCACTTGCACACTCATTAATAAATGATAAAAACGGGGCAAAGAAAATTGATAAAGCCATTGCTAAAAGCAATCAGGGTTTGCTGGAAAAAATTTCCAAAGCAGACGGAATACAATTAACAAACAATTCTCTGAATAACTTTCGTCACAGTGCAAACACTTTGTTCAACATCATGCGCGGAGGACTATTTGAAGATAATTACCTAATTGACAAAGATGATTTCCTCTCATTTTTAAAACAGGCCAATAAAGAAAAATATGCAACTTATAAATCCTTATTGAATCAACTCCCCGATGAACTTCACCTGGTGGATATTACTTCTATTGGAAATCATGATATTGATAGGTACTGCTTTGAATACTTGCCTTTAAGTTTTAGTCGTTCCCACGGAGACCCAAGCCGTCCTTGGAATAATTTTTCAATCGATATTAAAGACCAACAAGGGAATAAAACATTTGAATATCAGGGGAATTGGCGGGATATCTTCCAAAATTGGGAGGCGCTGACTCTATCGTTTCCAGATTATATTGAAAGTATGATCACAAAATTTGTTAATGCGTCTACTGCAGATGGATACAATCCATATCGGATTGAGCGTGATGGATTTGATTGGGATACCCTAGATCCTGATGACACCTGGACATACATTGGATACTGGGGAGACCATCAAATTATTTACCTCTTAAAACTTTTAGAGGGTTCACACAAATATCATCCCGGGAAACTCCTTTCATTATTAAATAAGGAGATTTACACCTACGCAAATATTCCTTATAAGATCAAACCTTACTCGGAAATTATAGAAGACCATTATAACACGGTTGATTATGATTTCGAACTCAACCAACGCATTAATAAAAGAGTAGAAAAATTCGGAACGGATGGAAAGCTCATTCAAGACCAGAACGGAAATATATACCATGTTTCATTGCTCGAAAAACTCTTGGTCCCCGCGCTAGTGAAATTTTCCAACTATATCCCTCAGGCTGGGATTTGGATGAACACTCAGCGCCCGGAATGGAATGATGCAAACAACGCCCTGGTCGGGAACGGCACATCAATGGTTACCTTATATTATCTGCGGAGATATATTATTTTTCTACAAGAGGTGTTAGAGGGTGCTGACCTCGATCGGGTTTCCATTTCAAACGAGGTTTGTGAATTCTTGTATAATATTACAGAAGGATTACAAAGCTTTCATTCCGTTTTGTCAAAAACCATCTCTGATCAAGATCGTAAAAATTTTACTGACGTATTATCCACAGCTGGATCAGAATATAGAGCCAATATTTACTCAAATGGATTTTCCGGAGAGAAAAGTTTATTATCTATTTTGGAAATAAAAAAATTCTTTGAGATCAGTTTAATTCACATTGATCATTCTATTCAATCAAATGAACGTGAAGATCATTTGTTCAACGCCTATAATCTGATCAGGTTTGATAAAAATGACGGTATCTCTATTCGTTATCTATATGAGATGTTAGAAGGACAGGTTTCTGTTCTAAGCTCAAAATTTTTAAAACCGGAAAAAGCTGTGGTTTTATTAAGAGCTCTCCGATCCAGTTCATTATATAGAAAAGATCAACAAAGTTACATTCTTTATCCAAACCGCCGGCTTCCGCATTTCATGGAAAAAAATATTATCCCAAAAAATTTAGCAAATAACTCAAAAATATTAAAACAACTCATCCGAGATAAACGTAAAGATTTTATTGAGATTGATATTGAAGGAAAAATCCATTTCAATAGTCAATTTAGAAATTCCAGAATTTTAAAAGATGCATTGGATCAATTGGATGTGTATACAGAGAAAGATATCCAAACCGTATTAAATATTTATGAAGAAATTTTCGATCACCAATCTTTCACCGGACGATCAGGTACCTTCTTCAAGTATGAAGGATTGGGAAGTATTTACTGGCATATGGTCTCAAAACTTTTGCTGGCTGTTAATGAAATTTATTATACTGCGATCTCAACACAAACTGATCAAAAAACCATCGATGAATTAAAAACCATTTACTACGAAATAAAAGAAGGGATCGGTATCCATAAAAATCCGGCACTATACGGAGCTTTCCCGACGGATCCTTATTCACACACACCTGCACATTGCGGTGTCCAGCAGCCCGGAATGACTGGTCAAGTAAAAGAAGATTACATTGCCAGATTCGGTGAATTAGGCGTGTATGTCAAAAACGGATGTGTTTCTTTCAAACCTAACCTGTTAAAAAATTCAGAATTTATTACCAAACGTGACGAGTTTAATTTTTACAATATCCATAAAGAAAAAACTACAATTCCTTTAGATAAAAACAGTCTGGCTTTTACCTATATACAGATCCCGATTATTTATACACTATCTGATAAAGATCAAATAACAATCACTTTAAAAAATGATGAGAGAAAAACGATCACTGGTACTGAACTTAAACCGGATATTTCACGATCCATTTTTAACCGAACCGGAGAAATTAATAAAATAGAAGTTTCAATAGATCACACACTTCTTAACTGATAAGAAAAACTGCAATAAAATCATTCCTATGATTTTATTTTTTAATATGTTCTTGCTCACTTTCATATACCTTTAATTTTGTTTATGATGATCTGTTTTAAGTACAGACTTAGGTTATTGGCTATTTTTCTTTCTTTCTCATCTATACTGTTCTCAGAAGGTCTGGTAATAAATGAAGTTATGTCTTCCAATGGATCTACTGTTTATGATGAAGATGGAGATACTCCGGACTGGATAGAGTTATATAATTCGGAAATGGTGGAAATTAATCTGGATGGTTACGGAATCACCGATAATCCAACTGAGCCCTACAAATGGATTTTCCCTGCTATAGAAATTCAGCTGCAGAACCACCTGCTCATATATGCGTCTGGTAAAGATCGTCAGGAGTGGGTGCCGCACTGGGAGACCATCATTGACTGGGGTGATAACTGGTACTATTTCTTGGGGAATAATGAACCCCCAAATAATTGGAATCAGCAAAATTTTGATGATGCAGGGTGGTTAAACGGACCTAGTGGATTCGGTTACGGTGATAACGATGATGCTACGGAAATTAGCCCAGTTATTTCTCTTTATGTGAGACGTGATTTTACGATCAGCGCTGTTGAGTCGGTGTTAAAGATCTTGTTACACGTTGATTACGATGATGCATTTGTTGCCTATATTAATGGCAGTGAAATTGCTCGTGCCAATATTGGATCACCGGGCGTACCTCCACCCCATGACCAGGGCGCGGATTCCTGGCGGGAAGCTGAAATATACCAGGGTGGCGAACCGAATGAATATCTCATTGACCAGGTAGAATCGCTACTAGAAAGTGGGATCAACGTATTGGCCATTCAGGTGCATAATTTTAACCTGGAATCATCCGATTTAACTCTCATCCCATTTTTAACTCTAGGTTTAAATGGTGCTCCTCAAAACGCTCAAGGTCTATCCGAACACCTTAATGTTGCAGATATCAACCTGCATACAAATTTCAAAATATCATCTTCTGGAGAAACCTTGGTGCTAACGACGCCGGATGGAATCATTCAAGATTCCGTTAGTACAGGAATTATGCTTGGGGATGTGTCCCGAGGGCGACAACCGGATGGGGGTGCAGAATGGCTATTTTTTGGTGAACCGACGCCTGGTAACGCTAACGTAACCACCGGTTATTCTGGGGTGCTGGAACCTCCTTCTTTATCTCAGCAGGGAAGTCCGTTTTCAATTCCAGGTACTATTACAATGTCAACAGCTACGACGGATGCTGAAATTTACTATACGACGGATGGTTCGTATCCCAATGATGTATCATTGCTATACACGGGTCCTGTATATATAGAGGATAATACAATTTTACGGGCTGTGGCCATTAAACAAGGGTGGCTGAACAGCAGACCAAACACCCAATCATATTTGTTTGATTATGCTGGAGAACTCCCGGTGGTGTCATTATCTACGAATCCGGAGCATTTTTGGGATAACGATTCAGGTATTTATGTATTAGGACCAAATGCATCCTCTGATTTCCCGTATTTCGGAGCAAATTTCTGGCAGGACTGGGAACGCCCGATCCATATTGAAATGTTTGAACCAGATGGTGAACTTGCTTTTAGTATTGACGCGGGAGTGAAAATATATGGTAATTATTCACGGGCCTACCCACAAAAATCATTAACAATTTTTGCGCGGGGAGCATATGGTAGTACTGCTATTAACTACCAGGTATTCCCTGAAAAAGATATAGAAAGTTTCGAAGCGATTGTATTACGCAATTCAGGAAATGATTTCGATAATACCCATTTTCGGGATGGCCTAGTATCCATTTTGGCAGACCGAGCTGGTGTTACAACGCAAGCGTTCCGACCAGCAGTTGTATATCTCAATGGTGAGTACTGGGGTATCCAAAATATCCGCGAGAAAATAAATGAGCATTTTATTGCATCGCATTTTCCTATAGATCCGGACAATATTGATATGCTTGAAGGGAACAATCAGGTTATCCACGGAGACCCCGAACATTATCTTGACCTATTAAATTTCATTGAAACAAATGATATGTCTGACCCTATTAACTATGACGTAATCACCTCAGCAATGAACGTTGATAATTTTATAAAATACAATATTACGCAAATATTCGTTGATAACTGGGATTGGCCGGGGAATAATATTAAGTATTGGCGCTCTAGAGCGCCGAGTGGCCGCTGGCGCTGGATATTGTTCGATGCTGACTTTGCGTTTGGCCTATTTACTCCTAACGGCTACGCACATAATATGCTTGAATTTGCAACCAACCCTGATGGTCCATCGCAAACAATATGGGGCTGGGATCCCTGGTGGCCAAACCCGCCTTGGTCCACGTTTCTCTTGAGATCGCTGCTTGATAACGAATCATTCAAAAATGATTTTATAAACTATTTTGCCGATCACCTGAATACAACGTTCCAACCGGATGAAATCTTGAGTATTGTAGATAATATAACAGGTGAACTGGCTGGCGAAATGCCGGTACATACGTCCCGTTGGAATCTTAATCTAGCATCGTGGTATAACAACGTAAACGCATTAAGGAACTTCATATTCTATCGCAATGCATTCATGTGGTCACACATCCAGTCGTATTTCAACCTGGCGGGAACATACCAGCTATACTTAGATATGGATGGTGGAAGTGGTTCGATTAACATCAATTCAATTAAGGCGTATAATTTCCCCTGGCAGGGGCTGTATTTCGATCAAATACCAATACAGATTCAGGCAGTTCCAGCCCCGGGATTCCAGTTTGTTGGGTGGGCCGAGCTAAACACCACAAGTAATAGTATAACTGTAACCTCAGCTATTAATACGACCCTTACTGCTATTTTTGAACCGGCGATTAGCGATTCAGCGGACATTGTTATCAATGAGATAAACTATAACTCGGCAGACGACTATGATACCAAAGATTGGGTAGAGCTTACAAATAATGGCAGCAGTGCAATTAATTTATCCGGGTGGGAGTTTAAGGATGAAAATGACAGCCATGTTTTTATAATACCGGAACAAACTATTCTGGAAAATGGGGCATTTATTATCCTGGCAGAAGACACCGCCGTATTCAACGGATTTTACCCTGAATCTGGTGCTGTAATAGGCAATCTTGATTTTGGTCTCAGTGGTGGTGGTGAATTAATCAGGCTGTATAACGGGAATGGTGTGCTTATAGACCAGGTATTGTATGACGATAGTGATCCTTGGCCGGATGAAGCAGATGGCGATGGACCAACCCTGGAGCTGATCAACCCAAATTTTGATAATTCCTTACCTGAAAGCTGGAATTATTCAAACGAACCGTATGGCACGCCAGGTACTGAAAACAGCGTATACCAGGGGCTTACAACCGACAATATTTTTCCGGTTCCTATGCATTATATGTTGCGTCAAAACTATCCCAATCCATTCAACCCCCGGACGGTAATTCAATATGAAATTCCCATCCAAGGGCACGTTACAATCACCATTTTTGATCTCCTTGGAAGAAAAGTAGTAAAGCTTGTAGATGCAGTGCAAGGGCCTGGGTATAAAGCTATAACCTGGAATGGCAAAAACGAAAGTGGCTTGCCCATTGGGGCAGGGCTGTATTTTTATCAACTGCAGACTCCAACATATATACATACAAAAAAAATGGTATTGGTTAGATAAGACTTATATGGGAAAACAAAAAGGGGCACATGGCCCCTTTTTTATTTTATTTAAAAAGTCGCGTTTATTTCATCAGAATCAACTTCTTTACGGCATTGAACCGATCGGCATGAATTCTACAGATATACATGCCAGAGGCTACTGGGCTACCTTGGTCATTCGTGCCGTTCCACTGCACCGCATAGAAGCCGGGCTGATGCGCACCGTTAACCAGTGTTTTAACCTTTTGACCTAACAAGCTATAAACGCTCACCTGTACATTGGCTGCCTCAGGAATATCGTAGCGGATACTGGTCACCGGATTAAAGGGGTTCGGGTAACCTTGATGTAAGGCGAATACACCTGGAAGAGTCTCCTCATTTCCATTGCCCAGTTCTTCTGGAAAGTGCGTATCCCAGAAATTCCTGATTTCACTAGCCACATACTCAAGTTCATAAATACTACTGGCTGCAAGTGCGGCAATACCAAATGATATGGAATCACCAGCGGCAATATCAACAGGCCCGATTCCAGTATAGGTAGACACGTTCACGTTGAATGCAGATTCATCATTTACACCGCCGGTCATGTGGGACCACTTTGTTTCATCACTATAAGAATAAATATCGTCACCCCAATCATGCATCGCGTCTATATTTGCACCCAAACCAAGATTCAACAGCATGGTCCCAGCAAGGTGAGTGGGGTTCTCTGGCAGGTTTTGTGCATAAACCATCTGGTAGTCAGCGTTATAATGGGCGCTGTTAACTAGGGGGTCTACTATGTCCCAATCAAAGAAAAGTCCTGCATACAATCCTGATAAATCAGAACCGCTCTCATTAACTATGGTGTAATGAAAAACCACTCCATTTCTGGTTTCAAAAGAAGCGTCAGCATAACTTTTTTGAATGATACGTATGCCAAGGGGGTTATCCGCACCAGAATCATTTAAAATTACCGTACCTTCCTCGGTAGTAATCGATCCTGGAGAATCAATGTGCATGTACGTTTCTTCCTCTTCTACAAAATCCTCATCCTGGGCCCAACCGGTTTCATTACGAACACAATCAGATATTTGATTTTGACTGGTGCCAACCATCAACCCTGCTTCAAATAAATAATTATTTCCAGTATAAACAAACCCCAAGCCGATAGAATCTATTCCCAAGCTATCAATCGGATTTTTCCAGTGGGTATAACCAACGTTGCCTTCGTTTGTAATGGTCGCTTGCACAACATCAGTATTATGATCCCGGCGAACAGCAAAAGGAATAGTACAAACTTCAGCTGTACTTGCTGAAAGGCCTTGAGCATAAACAGCGTTAATCGAGAAACAGTATTCCGTACCATTATCAAGGCCAGTAGCGGTAAAACTAATGCTGCTATCGCTTACAAAAGCGATGGAATCACCATCCTGATAAACAGTATACCCCAAAAAGGTTCCGCAGTCTTCATCCCTGCTCTGCAGTGGCGGTATGGATAGTTGTATTTCCTCTTGGTTGCCGCCTTGATCTTCCTCTTTGGTTATAGATAGTGGTGTAATGGTGTTTCTCAGCTCTATCTGTGAATTAGCTCTGTTTCTGGAAAATATATAAGGTTCCTGCCATGAAACAGTGGCCTCATTGTCCCCCGGTTCTGCGCTTATGCTATCCACCAGGCAAAATTGCGGGGTTATCAGTGATATACAAACTGTATCTGTGGCTACTGATTCTCCCTCTTCATAAAGAGAGGTAACATAGTAACAATAATCGACATCATAAGCAGCGTCGCTAATTGTATACGTAGCACCACTCAGGGTGTCAATCGGTATACCATCCTGATAGACGCAATAGCCGATAAGGGTACCGCAATCATATCCTATTCTGTTGGGCCAGAACAATTCTATCTCATCATAGTTGCTTTCTGCTACCAGTGTGTCTGTATTACAAAATGTCGGCGTTATCAATGAAGCGCATATTGTATCAGTCCAGGATGAATAACCTTCGGTATAATTAACGGCAACATTATAGCAGGCTTCTTCTTCCCATTCCAATGTTGTAACTGTATAGTTGGATGCCGTAGTAAAGTCAATGGAATCGCCGTCCTCATAAACTGTATAACCATTTAGCGTACCACAATCCTCCCCAGCGTCAGTCAGCAAAAGAAGTGTGCTTTGCCAACCACAAGCAATCTGAGCAATGTCATCATAAACTCCCGGAATAGTGGTCTGTTCGTTATCGTTATCTCCCCAGGCAAGCAATACTCCGTTAGTTTGCAAAACCATAGTATGTTGGCCGCCAGCAGCAATTTTTTCAACTGTACCAAGGGTTGTGGGGGTTCCGGTCTGGCCATAGTTATTCCGCCCCCAGGCAACGATCGAACCATCACTTTTTAAGGCCACCATATGGTATCCTCCACAGGCAATTTCTACAACATCAGTCAAATCACCTGGAACGAAGGTTTGATCATAAGCGTTTGAACCCCAGGCGACCACTGTACCATCCGATTTAAGCGCGGCGCTGTAGTCGTCTCCTGCGTCAATCTGAATCACGTTATTCAATCCTGCCGGCACATCGGATTCACCAAAGTCATTCGAACCCCAGGCAACCACAGTGCTGTCGCTCCGCAAGGCCATGGCGTGGGTATTACCTGCAGCAATGGCCACCGCATCTGTTACACTGTCAGGCGGTTCGCCCTGGCCTTGTTCGCTGTACCACCAGCCATACAAGGTTCCGTCACTACGTAGTCCAATATTGAAATACCAACCCGCTGCTATATCTATAAAATCATAGTTTGCATTTCCTGGTATATCTAGATAACCCCCTGTTGGCCAATTAAAAACAGTACTATCGCTTTTCAGAAAAAGACCATGTTCCCAGCCGGCTGAAATTTTAGTAACATTTTCTATCTCTGGAGCCACAGCGCCTTGATAAAAATATCCCCAGGCCTCTACATGGCCAGGCCTAAAAGGCGCTGTCCAATTAAGGTTTAATTCTGTATAAGAAGAAATACTATTATAATTTGTCACAGAACATAAAAGTTGTTCTACTGGCGTTCCGCATACAGTATCTGATGGCGCTGAGTATTCCGTATGCCATGTTATATCATAGGTTGTATCCCAAGTAACAACATACATTGTATGTGTCCCCAGACTGTCCCAGGTGTTTTGGTCATGAACAATCCACTCTGAATCTGCAGTGTTTGTTCCTGCCGATGTTGTCCAGCTGGTGTCTCCACTCGTGATTGTGCTTTTCCTTACCAGGGTGTGGTCCTTCGTGGCGTTGGTAACACCCCCAACGTCCCAGCCGCTACCAGGATCATCAGGAAAGGAACCTATATAATCCAAAACCGTGGTGTCGCCTGCTACAACTTTAATAAGGGCTCGAGCATCGTCACCATTAAAATAACATATTCCGGAACCAGTCAGGTCTGCCTCTGCCAAGATACTAGCGTCCGCGGACGCATTAGCAATAACATATACATCGCCGTTTGCTAAAGTACCGCTGAGCGTATCTACATACTCATCCCAGGGGCCTCCGTTTGAATTTTGCATGATCAGATAATTACTGAGGTCAACATCTGCGCCGGTGCCATTATAGATCTCCAGATATTTATTGTTGCTACTTCCTTCCGCATATTCAGAGAAAAACAGGTCGCTATTAGTTACCTCTGTTGTATCGGAACTGATTACTGTTGTGGAATCAGGAACGTCCACTTCAGAGGTTGCATAAAAGCAATATTCCTGACCAATGGTTCCGTCCATTTCAAATTCATAGCGGGAACTGTATAATAATGTGTCGCCATCCATAAAAATATAATAACCCACCGCACCATAGCAATCGCGGGCATTGTTACGATCGTTGTTAACTACAACTTGGGCGTGTTCTGTTTCCATCTCTTCCTGCAGGCCGTTACTGACTGCTTGCTTGTATTCAGCAATATCTGCAGCGTCTGCACCAGGGTGCGGTATGGCTGGTACTATGTAACGCTCACCCTCTCCATAAGTGACAGTCAATGAAGGTGGATTCGACTGAGCCCAGCCTTCTAAAAAAATATAATATGAAGTACTGTAGTCGTAATCAACAATACCGATAGTGAACCAGTTTTGTGATTCGCTAGCGTTGGCAATATCCTCAAAAACAGTCCCTGCTAATGGATAAGTATAATGACCTGGGCTGTAATCTGACGGTTCGGTAAAATTACCATAGTCACCAGGACCTGACGCTCCTTCAACAATATCAGCATAAAGCGTATTATAGTCTGTAGTCAATGGATTAGACGTAACTGGAGTCACAGACCAGTAAGGATAATTAGTTTCGTAAACGTAAAAGTTAAAATCTACGGTTAATGGTTCTATGCCTGGTGGCAAACTGGTAATATCAAACATGGCCCAACCAACCGAGTAGCTGATGCTCTTAATCCTGCTGGTTTCAGAAAAGCCGGCATTCTGTTCAACAGTTCCCGTATGGTAATTTGCAGACTGCGGACTGACCTCGTGAGTACCATAATAGAAACCGGGGTTTTCCCAAGAAACATTGAGCGTACCAACCCCCGGTGTGACAGTCAAGTTGTTCGGCGGACAGACGTCTTGCGCAAGCACTGGTACAATAATTAATAATAAAATAAATAGTGGTTTAATAATAAAACGAATCACTGTTAGACCCTCCTCTTAGAGTAGCGAAATAATAATGTTTTTAATGTTTAAAAACCAAGTGAATAACATGTAAAAAAAGAGGCGGGTTTTTTATTCCCCGCCTCAATTTTCATGGTTTACCAGATGAAATAATTATAATTATTTCACCAGTAACAGTTTCTTCACGTTACGGAAATCACCAGCCTTGATATGATAGAAATACATACCTGAGGACAGCGCGTTCCCATACATATTAGTTCCATTCCAACGTACAGCGTGGAAGCCGGGCTCATGAAGGCCCTCTGCCAGCACTGCTACTTTCTGACCAAGAATGTTATAGATGTCTATCCGCACAAGAGCCTGTTCCGGTATATCATAACGGATTGTAGTGACCGGGTTGAAAGGATTCGGGTAGTTCTGGTGCAGAGCAAAAACATCTGGAATGAGCGCTTCGTCATTCATGCCAAGATACCAGCCAATGTCTACAGAAACACTTCTCGGTCCATTTGAAGCCTCTAGTTCATCCCAGCCATCATTAGCATAAACTGTCCAGCTAACATCTGCTGTGTAATTTCCTGTAGCCGTAGCATATGCGGTCATTACTTCAGCGATAGACGCATGAGGAACAAATACTGC
>Ga0208750_1000289_pt1 | contig 15058 bp, 18 predicted proteins | sample Knorr_S15_td_O2m_FD_185602 | JGI IMG/M metagenome (GOLD analysis project Ga0208750, IMG submission 185602) | Marine microbial communities from Southern Atlantic Ocean transect - Knorr_S15_td_O2min_ad_340m_LV (SPAdes) (version 2) | ecosystem: Environmental > Aquatic > Marine > Oceanic | place...
TCTTGGTGAACTTTATTAATAACAGTATTGGATTCTTCAATTTTATTTAATCTTCTGTTTATCATATATAACCAATGACCACCTGAAACAATATTATCATCGTATTTATGAGTAACACTTCTATTGTTGAATGCTTTGAGTGCATTGTTCATATCGTTTTTAAGATAATATGCCAGACCAAGATGATACCATATATTACCGTGAAGTGTACTTAGAGGAATATTTTTTGCATTTGGCAAACCATCAGGTTCTATTTGATCTGTTTTCTGATCAATTAATTGTACTGCTTTTTCAAAATCACTTATTGCATTATCATATTGACGGGTAGAAATGTATCTATGACCGCGGTGACGATAAAAACGAGCATCATTAGGATGGGTTTTTATTCCTAAGGTAAAAAGTTTAATAGCTTCTTTATAGTAGCCCATATAAGCTGTTCTACGTCCATACCAAATTAGATCTTCAGCATTATTCTGATTATCAAAATAGGTGATTTGTGCTGATTTAAATTGATCAAATGATTTTCCTTTATTTATTTCGGGACTTCTTAGCGTATCCCCTAATAGTGTTATTGTTTCTATTGTTTGAGTAGGATTAATATGATTTTTTGAATTTTGATAAGAATCACAAGCAAATATTATCAAAAAAGTAAGTAGAAATAACCTTTTCATATCTCTAATTTAAGAATTTTATCATTTGTTATGGTGTGAGCCATCACAATATCCTTCTGAATTTTTTGTGTTTCCACAACCACATTTTTTCCTCTTATCCTTTTTCATTTCTCTAATTTACGGAACATCTGCTCTTATACTATCAACGGCCTTTTTAATATCAGCTAAAACACGCGAACTGTTATTAGTAAGAACAATATATCCACTTTTAGTCTCAATTTCATTAAATAAGTAAGTTGTAAATCCAACCCATCCACCAGAATGAGAAACAGTTTTAGGTTTTGTTTTGTCTTCAAGGGACCATCCAAATCCATATCTTGTCTTTTCACCATTATTGAGTATTCCCCAAGACCAAGCTTCATCTAAATATTCTTTTGGAAGAACTTTATAATTTACCAGTGCCATATTCCATTTGTACAAGTCATTTAATGTAGAGTATATTCCTCCGTCGCCTCTTACATTATTAACAATATGATAGTCATTTAGCTTATAGTCTTTTTGATTTAGCGCTTTTTGATAACCAAATACACGGTTAGGCATATTAGGGTCATTATCTTCTTGATAATTGAAGAGTATTGTGCTACTCATGCCAAAGGGTTCAAAAATATTCTCCTTTAAAAAATCTCGAAAGTGTTGCTTTGAAACTTTTTCTACGATTGAGGCTAAAACCAGATACCCTGTATTGCTGTATTCAAATTCTTCTCCAGGTTGAAAATTAAGTTTTGGATTAGTGTCGTAAAAAATGTTTAAGACTTCGTTATTACCCAGGATATATCTTTTAGTTGAATTTTGAGGCACAAAATTTTCTTTTATTATTTCTATATAATCGGCAATTCCAGAGGTATGGTGTAGTAAATGTTTTATTGTAATGTTATCGTGTGGAAAATCCGTTAATATAGTATTGACTTTTTGGTCATAGTCTAAATTACCTGCTTGTTTAAGCTTCATTATAGCTACACCTGTGAATTGCTTACTTACTGATGCTAAACGAAATTGAGAGTTTAAGGTTAAAGAATCTATTGGGTCAATAGATCTCAAACCATCTGAACTTTGAAAAACGATTTCTCCATTTTCATAAACCAAAATATTGCCAGTAGTAAATCCTTTTGATTTCATATCTGAAATGAATTTGGCGTACTGATTTACTTTAGAATTTGTTAATGATGTCTCTTTTTGTTTGCAACTACTAAAAGAAAGAATTAGTAGGCCTATTAATACAAATTTAAGTGTTAGTTTCATTCTATGTCTTTTAATGTATGATTTAATAATTGTTACTACTAAGGGAAATAAAATAACTACTCCATATATCCAGGAACAATACCGTCTTTGTTAATATACGTTCCAACTGAACCAACTAAAGCGTTTTTAGATGATAACCCTATAAATTTTCTTATTTTGTAAGTAGAATTTATGCCAGTGCAATGAGCTCCTACAAAATATTTAACCCCAGCTTCTTTCATTTTATTTGCAGTCCATTTGAGCTTTTCATTATCAAGTTTTAGTAGATGAAAACCTCCAAGAATTTTATAAATCGGTCTGTCAGGCATTATTGTTTTTACATATTCTAAAGTGTTTGCAAGACCTGCGTGTCCACAACCACTTATAAGAACTATTCCATTTTCTGTATCAAAAAATAATGATTGGTCTTCTGGAATAGTATCTTCTGTTATTTTACCATTATAATCAATCATTTTCCCCAATTCACTCCAGTTTTTTTCATCATATTTTCTTGGAACTTTTCCTGTTGTCCATATACCAGGAATGATTTGAGAAGGCTTTGTGTGAGATATAAAATTTACACCAAGGTTTTGAATCTTATTTTTATTATTTAGAATATAGTGGTCAGAACCTCTTGAATTAGGTCTTGAATAAAATATTCCCTCTCCTACGTGAGCATTAGAAAATGAATTAGGGTGTTTTTCCCTTAAAGTGATTAATCCTCCTGTATGGTCTTTATGGTTATGGCTTAAAAAAACATCTTTTATATTGTTTAAGTCTATGTTTAGTTCCTTTGCATTTTGTAAAACAGTATTTTCTCTGGAGCCGGTATCAAATAAAATTCTTTGACCATCAGCTTCTATAATTGCTGAAAATCCCCATTCACCAATATGAGTGTCAGAAAGCATTGTGGAAAGAATAGTTACTTTGTAGTCATTAATTTTATTCGTTTGCCCAAAAGAAACTAAAGGAACAAACAGTAAAACAAGAAGTAGCTTTTTCATATTCCTAATTTAAATTTTATTTTTTAAATTCTTTTAAACTCCAATAAAGTGAGAGTATAAATAAAAACACTCTTAGATAAAATCCAAAGTTGAAATTACCATCACCTGCCAAGATTATAGCCCTAACTGCAAAATATATTGGAAAAATGAAATATAGATACTTTTTCATAGGGTATACTTATTAGTTTTTTAATATATGGGTTAAGAATTTAATCAACCTGAGATAATTGCATTTTTATTTCTATGTTATCACCATTAACAATCATATATTGTTCTAAGATAATCTTTTTCCTATTTTTATAAAGGATATAATACAACTGCTCTAAAGGAGGTTCAACTTCTGCATAGAAATATTTTTTATCATCTTTTACTTCAACATTAATAATCTTAGCATCAACAGGAGGTCTTTTTCTGTAAGTAAATCTTAAAAAATCATCTTTAATCATTACTCTACTATTTAAAAACCTTACATTCCAGCCATTGACTTTTGTTATCTTATATTCTTGTGAGCTAACTAAAGCATAAGTAAATAAAAAAAATAGCAGAAGAACCCTCCTCATATCTCTAATTTAATAATTTAAAGCAATCTTATAGATCTTCTAATGAATATTTAACATAAGAAAATTTTGTTCCATCAGGATTCCAAGAATTAACATTTATAGTCCCTTGTCCACCATAAAAAATATCTGTTAGATCTGTCACTTTTTTAGTATTCAAATTAATCAGCCTTAGTTTTACATTTTTTCCGAAAGGATGAAGTTGCTTCTGATCTTCTATATAGCTAATTATTACTGCTAAATCATTTTTTGGAGATATATGTGGAAACCAATTTGAATATTTGTCAAAAGTTATTTGTTCTGCATCAGATCCTTTACTATTCATTCTCCATATCTGCATTTTACCACTTCTATATGAATTGAAGTATATATACTTACCATCAGGTGAATATTCTGGACCATCATCTAGTCCATCGTCAAATGTTAATCTAACTTCAACTCCTCCTTCGGAATCTAACTTATATACATCATAATTTCCGTCTCTTTCAGCACAATAGACTATATACTTACCATCCGCTGATACACCATGCCAATATGATGGAGAAAATTTAGTAAGTAATTTTGGGCTGCCTCCAGCTAATGGAATACTATAAATATATGATGAGTGACCTTGAATTTCATTTTTACCAGATGAAAAAAATAAAACTTTTCCATCAAATGAAACACCATGATCATTATTTAATTTATCTAAACTACCTGTATTGATTACTCCTAAATTGTTACCCTTAAGATCATATTTTTCTAGTTTACCTTGACTATTTATATATAGATAATTTCCGTCTTTGGACCAATTGGGAGCTTCAAAATGTCTTTCCTCCTTAAATAAAAGAGTAGATTTTCTGCTATCTAAATCATAAACATACAATGAGCTTATTATTTTTTTGTCATGAGGAATTTGACAAATCAAAAATTGAGAGCATAATAAATAGAATAAAAGATTTTTCATACCCTAATGTAAATAAATCAAGCCTTTTTTAAAACAATCCAGAATATTATGTAACCAATTGGAAATGGTCCTAAAATTGCTAATACTCTCCAAATAATAGGGTCAACCTTAGTGTGTTCGCCTAATCCGTGGCACACCCCTCCAATATATCCTTTATCTGGATATCTATGCAACTTTTTCATATCTCTAATTTAAGAATTTTAGTCACAGCCTTGTCCATACCATACGTCTTTAACCTTGTAGTCTTCCCCATACTCAACTATTTTTATTTTGTAGTCTTCCCCATACTCAACAACTTTCCATTTTCCAACCTTATCTTGACCATACCATACATATTTTATCCTCAAATCCTCACCATATTTTACAAATTTAACTTTGTAATCTTCACCATATTCAACAAATTTGATTTTACCATACAAATGACATCCTTTATTATTTTCTGAAAGAAGACATTCTGTATTGGGAAATGAAATCATTAAAAATATCACTATTGTATATATACAATTAATCATCTTTTAGGTTTTTTATTTTTTCTTTTTATCCGCTCTTCTTTTTTAATTCTCCTTAACTCGGCATTTCTTTTCCTTTTATTGATCCTATACTCAAGCTCTCGCATTTTTCTCTCATTTCTAAGCTGCTTCTTTTTTTTCTTTCTTGCAGCAGCCATTTCAGCATAAGATGACCATCCAAGTTTTCTTGCAGCTTTTTCTCTCACCCTATCTCTTACTTTATCAAATTCAGATTCATCAAGAGATCTCTGCTCATTATTTCTAAATTCTTTGGCCATCTTGGTCCAATCATCTATGTTGGCCCTCTTATCTCCAGTACATCCATAACATATTTGACTGAATGTAAGTTGAACAGTTAAAACAGTAATTAAAAAAACTAATAGAGCTTTTTTCATATCTCTAATTTAAAAATTAGGGCTAAAGTCATAATTATTATGAAATTCTTCAAGAAAATCTATTACTTCCTCTTTTGTATCGGCAATTTTAAATAATTCTAGATCTTCTTTATTAATGTTATTATTTTCTAAAACAAGAGTTTTTCTCATCCAATCTACTATTCCTTCCCAATATTCAGAACCTACTAAGATAATTGGGAACTTTTCGGATTTATATGTTTGAATTAAGGTTATCGCTTCAAAAAATTCATCTAAAGTTCCAAATCCGCCTGGCATAAAAACAAATCCTTGAGAGTATCTAATAAACATTGTTTTTCTAACAAAGAAATACTCAAAATTAAATCGTTTGTCTTTATCTATAAATATATTTTCATCCTCTTCTAGAGGTATATTTATACATAACCCAACTGACTTACCTTTTTTCATATTAGCACCTTTATTAGCAGCTTCCATAATTCCAGGCCCTCCACCTGTTATAACTCCATAACCTCTACTAACAATTTCAGATGCAATTTCTTCCGCAAGTTTATAATATTTATTATCAGGTTTCGTTCTAGCAGATCCAAAGATAGAGATAGAAGGACCTATGGCATGTAATTTTTTATATCCCTCTACAAACTCACCCATTATTTTGAATATAGACCAAGAGTCATCTTCTTTAGAAAATTTCCATTTTTTATTCTTATCTTCTTTCATAGTTAATTTTTATTCTAAGTTAGTTCTTATTACAAGATTTTCTTCCCATTTTTTTAATAATACTGTTAGTGAAGCTTTAAATCTTTTATAATTTTTATTGTTAGTTAACGTCCAACCTGTTTCAGCATAAGCAGCAATTCTTGGAAATGTTTGACTGTAGACTTCTTTTTCAGTTGGTGTCCATTCTCCCCACATTTGAGTCCCTAAGCCTAGAATTTGTTCAGCTTCTTCTTTTGTAAATCCATCAGGTATAGGATTAAAACTGTATGCTTTATTCAGATCAATTTGCTCGTATGTATAATCTAAATAGGTGTAATTATGGTCAGAATTTACTAAATCATGTCCTGCATCAATAGCTATCTTTAAGTTTTCAAGGCCACCTTTCCAGAAATGGATAATTGCATTTTTTGAAAGTTTTGTAGTAGCGTTATCATCATTATTTCCCCAATTATGTAGATTATTACCCATAATTTCATTCCATCCCATCATACGTTTTCCTAAGACAGAATTAATGTAATCAGAAATATTGTTAGTGAAATGCACTTGAACATCACTGTAATTTTCTAATTGATTTTTTTTCATAAGAGCTTTAACATCTTCATTAGTTTTCCATAGGTCATATTTCGCTTCATCTCCACCAATATGCATTATATCCCCGGGGAATAAATCTGAAACTTCTTTCAACACATCTTGAATAAATGTTATTGTTTTTGGACTTGCAGGATTAAATATAACTTCTCCAACACCAAACCTTTCGGGAACCTTAATAGGTTGTGTTGAAGATCCTAAAAAAGGATAACTTGCAATTGCAGCTGATGCATGGCCTGGCATAGCTATTTCTGGAACAATTGTAATATTTAAATTCTCAGCATAAGCTACAATTTCTTTAATATCATCTTGAGTATAAAAACCTTCATGTGGGACACCATCAAAAACTTCACTACCCCATTTTTTTCCTTGATAATTAATTTGTGTACTATCTCTTTTAGAACCAATCTGTGTTAAAAGAGGATATTTTTTTATTTCTATTCTCCATCCAGCATCATCTGTCAAATGCCAGTGAAAAACATTCATTTTCAAATGTGCCATTTCATTTAATATAGTTTTCACAACTTCTTTTCCTTGAAAATATCTACCTTCATCGAGCATGTATGCTCTCCATTTAAATTGTGGCTTATCTATAATTTCAAGTTCTTGTACCACTCCTAATTTAGCTAATTGAATTAAGGTCTGGATACCATAAAATATTCCTGCTTTAGTATTCGATAAAATAGATATCTTATTGTTTTTTGCTATTAATCGGTAACCTTCGTCACCCAATGTATCTAGTTTTGACTTTTCAAATATAACTTTTACCCCTTTGTCATTTGGTATATTATTCAGAAGAAGTTGCTCTTTCAAATAACTACTGTAAATTCCATCAGATACATTTAATCCTTCACCTAAGTTTATTGTGTTTTCTTGTAAAAAGATTTGGTTTGGGTATGGTAATAAATGAGTTTCTGGATCAACAGAAATATCATTGGACTGATTACATCCAATAATCAAAAAAAATAATAGCAGTAGTCTTTTCATAAACCTATCTAAAAATAATTATTTAATACTGAAAACAACATATGTATCTCCTGATTTAGTTCCAAGCTTTCCTCCGCCTGAAGCAATTGCAATGTAAGGTATACCATTAATTTCATAGTAACTTGGAGTAGCAAATCCAGCATATGGTAATTCATTCTCCCAAATTAAATCTCCATTTCGACTATCAAAAGCCCTAATTTTTTTATCTGATGTAGCAGCTATAAAAATTATTCCTGATTTAGTTACTATAGGTCCTCCGTAATTTTCTGATCCTGTCAAAATATTATTTTTTTTTCCAATTTCTGTCTGACCTAAAGGAATTTTCCATTCAATATTTCCGGTATTTAAATTTACGGCATTAAGTGATCCCCAAGGTGGATTAATAGCTGGATAACCATCATTGGTTAAAAATTTGTTATATCCTGTAGAAGTGTAAAACAGTTCCTGGTTCATTAATGATAAATCAGTCATATCTCCATCATTTAACTGTAAAATATAATTAATTAAAACTTCCATTTTTTGATCTTCTAAAAATGCATAACCAGGCATAAAGCCTTTTCCATTTTTAATTATTGATTTTAACTCATTAAAATTATATTTATCCCTCATACCGATTATTGATGGATTTTTTCCAGATCCTTTATAATCAATTCCATGACACATTAAACATTGCTTATTATAGATATTAATCGGTTGCGAACTATTATTTGTAACTTTTTTCATTGTAAGTATCCAAGGCATCTCATTCGAATTAACGTACAACATATTATTAACAGGATCAAGTGCAGGTCCTCCCCACTCTGCACCACCGTCAAAGCCAGGAAAAATCAATGTTCCTTTTTCTGATGGAGGAGAAAAAATATCATTTTTTGAAATAGAAGAAAAAATCTTTCCAATACTATCTTTTTCTTTATTGTTCAGAAATGGGTTAATATCTTGAATTGAGACAGATTGTCTTGAAAATGGATCAGGAAAGGTTGGTATTGGCTGTGTTTCTGATAATTTTTCTCCAATTAACAAAGAATTTGTTGGAACAGGGCTTTCTATCACATCATAAATTGGTTTTCCAGTAACTCTGTTTAATAAATATGTATAGCCCGACTTTGAAACCTGAGCTAATGAAGGTATAATTGAATCATTAATCTTATAGTCAAATAAAACAGGAGGTGTTGGTAAGTCCCTATCCCAAACATCATGGTGGACTGTTTGAAAATGCCATATTTTTTTTCCATTTTCAGCATCTATAGCAATAATAGAATTAGCAAAAAGATTATCACCAACTCTATCACCACCATAAAAGTCATAACTTACAGAACCTGTTGGAGCATATACAATACCTCTTTTTTCATCTAATGTTAATCCAGCCCATGCATTTGCCCCACCAAGTCTTAAATATGCATCTGGATTATCATATGTTTCATGCCCGTCCTTACCCGCTTCAGGTATTGTTTCAAAAACCCAAATTAGCTCTCCAGTGTTTGCGTCAAAAGCTCTTATATTCCCTTTTGCTGCGGGATTTCCTTCACTAACTCTTGAACCGACAATTATTAAATTATTATAAATAACTCCAGGTGATGTCATTGACACATATAAAGAACTTGAATTTTCACCAAGACCTTTATGTAAATCAACGTAACCTCTATTACCAAAGTTTAAATCAGGATTCCCAGTTAAAGAATTAATTTTGAAAAATTTTGAGCCTACTCCGTAAAAAATAAATGAATTTTTAAAATTATCTTCATAATAGGTTATTCCTCTGCAAACATTTATGCTGATATCTTCTTTGTCAAAATATTTCTGATCATTTTGAAAGGGATCAAATATCCAGTTTTCTACTCCTGTTTTTGCATCTAATGAAAAAAGTTTAAGTTTTGGAGATACCCCATAAAAATTTTTACCTATAATTAATGGATTTGTTTGAATTTCAGAATTTTTATCATTATCATAAGTTCTATATTCCCAAGTCTTAACTAATTTTGAAACATTCTTCTTATTTATTTTTTCTGAATCTATATATTGTGTTCTTTGATGAGAACCTCCGTATATGTTCCAATCTTTATTATAATTACAAGAAAAAGTAAATATTGTAAGAGTAAGTAATATTATTTTTCTCATATCTCTAATATAAAAAAAGCCCTGAACAAACCTATTTAAGTTTAAAATATATTTGAGTTACACCAAATGAAAACCAAAGAAAATTTAGGCCCCACCATAAAACAAAAAACCAATCATTTTTAGTAGTTCCATTCCATTCTAACCATTCAAAAACAATTCCTTCCATGAATAAGTCAAAAGAAAACAATACAAAAAACCCAAATATCCATAAGGGAATGAATTTATAAAGTTTTAGTTTTTTCATATCTCTAATTTAATGATTTAAAATATTTTTTTTTGCGATTTTTATAATTAGATTGCATTATGAAAAAAGCCCTACAAGTTTTAGGTATAATTGCTCTATCACTTTTAATTATGCAGCTTCTTTTTGTTTTGATAATTTCAATATCTATAATAAGTCATGTTAGTGATGGAAATTATAAAGTTGAAATTATAGATTCATATCAAAATAAAAATTACTCAGATAGAGTTAATATAAATAACGAAAGAATATTGATTATCAAAGACAATGATACGATTTTAGATATCGAATCTGATTAGAATCAACTCACTATTTAGTATTATTATATATTTAATTCAAGAAGTTAAAATTTACATCATTTTACCTAATATTTCTTTCATCATTTTTGCTGCTAAAAAAGCAGTCATATTTTGAAAATCTCTATTTGGATTATATTCTACAATATCAGCTCCAATGATTTCAGTGTCTATACTCTGAATTAAATTTATTACTTGTCTAGAAGTTAACCCTCCAGGCTCATGATGTGAAACTCCAGGAGCATATGCCGGGTCAAAGGCATCCATATCTAGAGAAATATATATAGGATTTTTAAATTTTGGAATTTGACTTAAATCTAAATCTTTCATATGATGTATTTCAACATTATATTTATCAGCTTGTTCTGCTTGATGGGTATTTAATGTTCTAATTCCAACTTGAACAAGATTAACGGCATATCCGTTTTCCATAATTCTTGCGAAAGGACACGCATGCGAATATTTATCTCCTTCAAATTGATCATATAAATCACTATGGGCATCAATATGTAAAATATCTAATTTGGGGTATTTTTCATTATAAGCTTTAACTATTGGAAAAGTTACGGAATGGTCTCCTCCTAATGTAAAAACTTTAGCACCAAAATTAAGGTGGTTTTTAGTTAATTTCTCAATGTCAAAATATTCAGATATTTCAAAATCACCTTTATCATCAATCCCTGAGTTTTCGATAGAGATTAAATTTTCTGTATACATATTTGTAGAACCACAATTCAATGCTTCTCTTATTAATGGAGGAGCAAGTTTAGGCCCTTTCTGATAAGAAGATTTCTTATCAAATTTTATTCCTTGTATAATTATTTTAGTCACTTTTTTTGGGATCCTTTATCTTAGTTAACCTTCTTTCATTTATCTCAACAATAACTCCAGTTTTTGTGTCAACTCTAAAAACCCTTGTACCCTTCAAACCCTCAGTATTAGTAGCTGTAATTTGATATCTGCCAATTTCTTGATGAGAATCATTAACTATGTCTGTAAATCCTGTAACTATTGTTGCAAATCCAATGATTGCAAAAATTATTAAAATTATATTTTTCATTTTTTTATGTTTTTATTCAATCTAACGTTTTCTCAATATGTTATATACTGTAAAGAAAAAGCCCCACTAATAGTGGGGCTTTTATAAACAATAATTTTATTTAATTATTATATTATATTAAGAACTTTTGAATGGTAACGAAGGTCTTTGAATCCATCTTGTTAGAGTTGATAATATACCATAGAAAAAATGATATATTGCCAATGCAAGGTATAATTTTGCTAAAATCAAAATAACCTGAGCATATTCATATCCAACCGCAACTAAACCATCTATATTATAACCTGATGCTTCAGATCCAGTTAAATCCCAACTGAAAAAGTCACTAATGACTCCTCCAACAAAGTCTAATCTTATCATTTCTATAAATGTAGCTGTTGCATCTAATGGTAAAGCATAAGCGTATGCAAAACCACCATATAGATCAACACTCATAGACATTCCATCAGAGTTTAATACCCATCCTACAGTAGAACAAATTGCTCCAAATAAAGCTACCAAAGCAGTAATATGCCCTAAAGCTTTAATATTTTCTGTAACAAAGTCTCTAAATATAAAATCAACTGAATTGCTTTTAGATGCAGATAGAGAATCACCTGCTGTTCTAACTACATGAGCTATTGGAAAAGCTGCATATACTAGAATCAATAGGCAGATTATTGCAGATACTTGTCCAAGGCCGCTAGCGCTTGACATAGTATCCATTCCACCAGAAATAACTGAAATTAGAGTTACAACTAACAGAACAAGTGCACCTACTTTAAATGCCGTACCAGTCCACTTTTTTATAGATCCCTCAGAATTGTCCATCATTTCATTAAAACAATTTTCAGGGAGCTTATCATTTACCGTTTTCGGTAAATCCAATAAAAGATTTAATAGTTTATTCATAATATAGTATTAAATATTCGTAGAATATAACAAGAAATAATTAAAAAAAGAAACTAAACATTAAATAACTTGCAATCACTTATTAACAAAAAATATCAATATTTAAGGAAAATTGTTGCTGCATGTATAGGTATCAGGAACTAATGTCCAATTTAAAATAAATTCAAGATTATTCTTTGTTCAATTACTTGCCTCTGCCTACTTTTCTAACCCCTGCCATATTAGGCTTTCCAACACCTTTTGATTGTATTTTACTATTAGTGTTCTTTTTGGAACCCTTAATTTGACGCTTTCCCTTTGAAGCTTTATCATCGTGTCTATTTCCAAAAAATTTACTTCCCATATTTTTTCCCACAATTTACTTATAATTTCTTATTAATTTTTTACTTAACTCTTCCAGAGATATCCCTTTTGTCTCTGGCATTATAAAATGAGTAAAAAGTAATTGTAGCACCATCATAAAAGCAAAGAATGCAAATACAATTCCAGGGCCTATCCATCCAAATAGAAATGGAACAAGTGATGGTATAATAGCAGCTAAAACCCAGTGAGTAGAAACTCCAAAAGATTGTCCATAACTTCTAATATGATTTGGAAATATTTCTGAAATATATACCCAAATTATAGCTCCTTGTCCAATTGCGTGAGATGCTATAAATAGAAAGAGAAAAATAGGAAGTGCTATACCACCCCAATCTAAAATAAACGAAAGACTTATTAAGGTAAGTGAAATTATATAACCTATTGAGCCTATATACATAAGTACTCTTCTACCAAGCTTATCAATTAGATTAATACCTATAAACGTAAAAATCACATTAGTTAGACCAATTCCAACACTATTTAATAGGGCTGCACTCTGGCCAAGCCCCCCTTCTTCAAATATTCTAGGAGCATAATACAAAAATGCATTTATACCAGAGAATTGATTAAAAGCTGCAACTAAAAAGGCAAGCATTAATATAAAACTGTATTTCTTTTGAAAAATTGATTCTGATTTAATACTTGATTCTTTATCTTTTATTATTTCACTAATTAATTCATCTGCATCATTTTTTGAGTATGCATCCCTTATTATTTTTTCCGCTTCATCTTGTTGATTATTCAAATAAAGCCATCTTGGACTTTTTGGAATTGATAGAACTAATAAAGTGTATAGCAAAGCAGGCAGAGCTTCAATACCCATCATATATCTCCAATCATTTTCTCCAAGCCCACTTAAAAGATAATTTGATAAAAATGCAATTAATATTCCGGTAACTAAATTAAATTGGTATAATCCTACAAGTCTACCTCTACTTTTTGCAGGTGCAATTTCTGAGATATATGCTGGGGCAGCTATTCCAGATATTCCTACCCCTATCCCTCCTATAAATCTAAATGCAGCAAATGTGATTGGATCATTAGCCAATGCTGATCCAATCGCAGAAAGAGTATAAAAAATACCAATCCAAAGTAATGTTTTCTTTCTTCCTATTTTTCTAGTTGGTATTCCACCAAATATAGCTCCTACAACTGTACCCCATAATGCCATTGCCATAACAACTGAACCATGAAAAATATCACTTGAGTCCCATAAAAGTTGAAGTTTTTGATCTGCACCAGAAATTACAACGGTATCAAATCCAAAAAGAAAACCTGCAAGAGCTGCAGTTAAAGACCACTTGGTTAACTTATTCATTAATCAAATATATAAAAACGATAATGTAGATTATGGATAATTAGCAAATACTACAGTGAATTTGGATCACACTGTGTAAAATTAGATTATTATAGTAACTGGGATTTTTTTATATCCTAACTCTTTCAGAGCAGTATACCTATGATGTCCATCTATTATCATATTAGACTTACTACAAATTAATATTTAAGCCCTCCAGACGCATACAAAATTCCTCCCCTTAACAAATTTATAAACCTCGCATCTGAATATATCTCTGATAAATGACCCAGTCCCGTATAAAATGATCTTCCACCCTCATATTCATGGAACCATGTTATTGGATGATTGTCTCCGTGCTGTCCACCACTATAAGAACTCTCATCAAGATTAAGAAGTACATTTATATTTGGATTAATATTATAAAAGTCATACCACTCATCTCTAATTTCCCAATCTTTTTCTAAATGTTTTGTTGATATATGTTGACTATTAATTGTATTGATTTTTGCCTTGGCAGTTCCTATAGGGTGATTTTTAAAATAAGCCCCCACAAGACCTCCATACCATTTCCAATCATATTCTGTGTCAGTTGCAGAATGAATTCCCACATAACCTTTTCCACCTCTAATAAATTCCTCCATTACTTCTTGCTGTCTTAAATTCAGGATATCTCCTGTAGTATTTAAGAAAATAATTGAGCTAATATTCTCTAGATTTTCTTCTATTATAACATCAGAGCTATTTGAAAAGTACACATTGAATTTATTATCATCTCCTAATGATTTTATTAAATCTAAACCTGCATTTATTGATTTATGTACAAAACCCTTTGTTTCAGTTATAACTAAAACAGAGAATTTATTATTATCCGAACAGTTTAAACAGTTTAAATCTTTTTTTGGAGATAATATCATGAATGGGATAATTAGCAAAAATAATCTCATAAGCTTTATTTTACGGATAAATTATATAAAGATGAAATAAGGGTTATGGGAAACCATTTTTTATTTTCATTACAATAAATAAGATGCTTAGTTGTCTTTGGCTCATAAAGATTATTATTTTGGGAATTAGAAATTATATCTTTCTTCAATAAAGTCTCGTTTTTACCTGTTATAATCTTATCTGAAAAATAGTTAATTAAAGTAACTGGGATTTTTTTATATCCTAACTCTTTCAGAGCAGTATACCTATGATGTCCATCTATTATCATATTAGACT
>Ga0208750_1000292_pt1 | contig 14933 bp, 11 predicted proteins | sample Knorr_S15_td_O2m_FD_185602 | JGI IMG/M metagenome (GOLD analysis project Ga0208750, IMG submission 185602) | Marine microbial communities from Southern Atlantic Ocean transect - Knorr_S15_td_O2min_ad_340m_LV (SPAdes) (version 2) | ecosystem: Environmental > Aquatic > Marine > Oceanic | place...
GATGCAAATTAGGACAATGTAAACATTCACTATAATTTTCCCAAAAAATTTTCCAATTACAGTTGATTGTTTTCTTCCAAACATGTCCTACTTTATAATGCTGAACTTTTAATTTCTCAAATGCTGAGGAGTAATCAACAAATACTTTTTTGGAATTCCATTTTTTTTTATTATTAAAGTTTAAAAAAATTAGACCATTCCATATCTTCATTTTAACTTTAATCAGACCATGTTTTGATTTTTTAAAATTTTTTGGTGTTATGATTGATGAAGTTTTAACAAGACTTCCGTCTGATGCATTGTACGACCACTGATGATATGGACAAACCAATAGATTGGTTTTTAATTTACCCTCTTTTTCTTTACACAGTATTGAACCCCGATGACGACATGTATTCAAATAAGCTGATACCAATCCTTTTTTATCTCTTAAAATTAAAATATTAAAATTTGAAACTTGTAACGTTAAATAGCTAAGAGGTTCTTTTAGATTGTCTTCGTGGCACGCATAAAACCATTCACTTTTCCATACTTTCCCAACTTCTTTTTCATACTGCTTTAGATCGTAATACCAATTAAGCGGCAAAGATTTTACAGATTTCTTTAAAATGTAGCTATTAGTCATCCTTGTAAAAATTTTATATCCTTATAATCTCAATGACTAGAAAATATGAAAAAAGCCCACTGGATTATTCTTGGTATTGTTATTGGAATTATTATCTTAATTGCAGGTTACATATACTACCATAAAACTTTTAATACCCCGTTTTTGACTGAAAAAAGACTGGAAGAGCTTAAAGTTGCTGTTACAGAACAAAATGAATCAGCTTTTCTGCAACCACTTTTTCAGCCAGCTGAGTACCCTGAAAAAAATCCTCTTAAGAACGTATACTTTGGTGAATTACATGTGCACACGGCATTATCTTTTGACTCATATATCTTTGGCAACCGTCTCACCATAGATCAAGCTTACCATTTTGCAAAAGGTTCTAGTATGCAAAATGCAACGGGTGAATCCATGCAACTTTCAAGACCATTGGATTTTGTTGCAATCACTGACCATGCAGAAACTTTCGGATTATTTGAAGGATGCGCCGATGCTTCTAGATCAGAAGAAACCAAAATTTTTTGCAAACGATTTGAAAACCCCGATTTAAGTTTTTTTCTTGAACTAAGAGAAATAGGTGAAAAACGTCCAATGATAAATCCTGCTGAAGAAAATGAGGGTGCAGAAAGAACGCGTCTTTTTTCAAATATGACCTGGCAAGAGACTGTTAGAGTTGCTGACGAACATAATGAACCAGGTATATTTACTGCCTTTGCAGCTTATGAATATTCGCCTGTTCTTCCGGACTCAGGTAAACATCACCGAAATGTAATATTTAAGAATAATCATGTTCCTAAACATGCATTCTCCGGTTTTGATGCTTTAACAGAGTTAGATCTTTGGAGTATGTTAAATAAAGATTGCAAAGATCCGTGTGAATTTTTAACTATTCCTCATAATCCTAACCGTACTTGGGGACTAGCATTTGCAAGTCAAACTATCGATGGTGATGCTTACACAATAGATGATTGGAAACAAAGGGATAAATTTGAACCCTTGGTTGAAATGTATCAAGTAAAAGGGAGCTCGGAGTGCATTATTGGTTTTGGTTCAACAGATGAGGAATGTAATTTTGAACAATTCTTTCCATTGTGCAAAGAAGATAACGAAACAGGCTGCATTGCTCCAACTTCAATGGCAAGGGACGGCTTAAAAAAAGGAATTACACTAGAAAATGAGATGGGATTTAATCCTCTCGATTTTGGAATGATTGGATCCACAGATAATCATAATTCAAGCCCAGGAGATACAGAGGAGTGGGATTATAGAGGAAGCACTGGTGCTTTTACTGGAACAGCTAAATCCCGATTAAGAACAGGAAATCGTACAACACTAATTAATAATCCTGGAGGGCTTGCTGCTGTCTGGTCAAAAGAAAATACTCGCGATTCACTCTTTGATAGCATGCAAAACAAAGAAGTTTATGCAACTAGTGGCAGTCGTATAGAATTAAGATTCTTTGGAAGCTTTAATTTTCAAGATAATTTAGCAGAATTAGAAGAGCCTATCAAAACTGCTTATGCAAATGGCGTCCCTATGGGGGGAGCACTAGAAGGTGAAACCAATCAGTCTCCAACTTTCTATGTTTCTGCTTTTCGTGACTTACTAGATGCTCCACTAGATAAAATACAAATAATAAAAGGGTGGACAGAAAATGGAGAAGTCAAAGAACAAGTTATAGATATCGTATGCAGTGAAGGTAGAACAATTGATATAGATACAAATCGTTGCCCTCCAATAGATGCAAAGGTTAATATTTCTAATTGTTCTATAGATCAAAATCGTGGGGCAAAAGAACTTAAAACCCTATGGACCGATGATAACTATAATTCTGAACAGAATGCATTTTATTACGTTCGGGCAATTCAAAATCCAACATGCAGATGGTCAACCTATGACAGCTTAAGAATTGGCGAAGATCCTCCAAAAGATTATCCTGCAACCATTACAGAAATGGCATGGTCATCACCAATTTGGATTAATAACTAAAAGAATATGAATAATATCTTAATCAAGTATAGTTTTGAAAATAATGGAATTTAGCATTCAACTATCTTCAGACTATCCAGATAAAAATTATGGAGGTGAAAAAGTTTATCAAGATATGATTGATCAGGCTATTTTAGCTGATCAACTTGGTTTTGATGCTGTTTCAATTACTGAACATCATTTATTAAACTGCTTGATGATGCCTGCTCCTCTCCAATTTGCTGTTAAAATCGCTGCACATACAAAGAATATAAAAATTATGACATCTGTGGTTGTGTTACCTTTGCACGATATGAGGACATTTGCAGGTGAAGTTGTGGTGGCTGATATTTTTACAGAAGGTCGTCTGCTGTTGGGCGTTGGACGCGGTGCTTTTAAATATGAAATAGAAAGACTTGGTGTTCCAATGGAGGAAACTCAGGAAAGATTTGAAGAATCTGTTGAGGTATTAAAGGCTTTATTGTCCAAAGAAGAAGTTTCCTGGGATGGTAAATATTATAAATTTGACCCTTTAACAATTATGCCTCGCCCTGTTCGTCTTAACGGACCACCGATGATGATGGCTGTCATGAAACCTGAGAGAATATATAACGCAACAAAACATGGCTTTCATATTCAGACAACACCTTTATCAGGTAGTCATCAATTTTTAGTCGATCAGGTAAGTAGTTTTAATAAAGCAAAAAATGAAATGGGTCGATTTGGAAAAGATCTCACACTTAGTTTATCAAGAGTTGCGTTTTTGGCACAATCAGAAAAAGAAAAAGAGGAAAGAATAAAGGAGGCACATACATACTATAGCCGATTTGATAATGTCTATACAGGACCAGGCATAGTAGAAAATGGCATGATTAAGCCTCTACCGCGCAATCAAACAATTGACGAACTAGCAGAAAGTTTATTAATCTGCACAAAGCAAGAAATGATTGAGAAGTTAAAGCCTTATGCTGAACTTGGGATTGATCGAGTCATTTTAAATATTAACTTTGGAAGTAATGCAAAAAAAATATTGGATTCACTGCAAAGATTCGCTGAAGATGTTATGCCTCACTTTTCTACAAAACCAAAAACTAAAATCTCAAAAAGAGTAAATGAATAGTTAAAATTCAATATTGTATGCCAGCTATTATCGATTGTTCTTATAGTATTGAAGGAGAAGGACCTCCTTTATTTTTGATACATGGAATTGGTGCCTCACGTACTGCCTGGAAATTAGCTTTACCAATTCTTACTGAACATTTCACAGTTATTTCTTACGATCTGCGTGGCCATGGAATGTCACCCATTCCTCAAAGTAAATTTGACTTAGCAGAACTTGTAGAAGATCTTGAAAATTTAAGAAAAAAAACAGGTTTTGCAAAAGCACATTTTGCTGGGCATTCACTAGGCGGAATGATTGGCCCTGCTTATGCTTTAAAATATCCGGATCATGTTCTTTCTCTAAGCCTACTTTCAACCGCTGCATTTAGAAATGAAGACGATATTAAAAAAGTTAACTCGGTAGTTTGTGATATGGAAGAAAAAGGTATTCCTGAAGTTTTACAAACATTGACCAACAGATGGTTTACAGACAAGTTTATTAAAGAAAATCCAAATGTTGTTGAAGATCGTTTAAAACAAGTGATAGATACGAATTCTGATGTTTTTTTAAATGTCTTTCATATTTATGCTGAAACTGAGATGTCTCCTTGGCTTCATAAGATAAAAGTTCCTTGTTTAGTTTTAACTGGAGAACATGATGGAGGATGTAGTCCTCGACTGAACCAGCTTATACACAATGCATTACCTCAATCAGAATTAGTCATTTTACCTGAATATAAACACTCAATTTTATTAGAAGATGGAGTTAGTGTTGCTCAAAACATTGTGCGTTTTATAAGCAATCTAGAGAAGTAATTATTAGAATCTTAAATAAATTTTGAATCATGAAATGAAAATATACCAATTTAAATTGATAACTCAAAGAATTTGGATAATATCTTTATCAAGTATAATCTTTAAAGCATGGAACATATATTAGAAGAATATTTTATTGGAGCTAACGCAAACTTAAGAGGATTTATATTTGGACTAGTCCATATATCAATAATGTTAATTGGTTATTACTCTGGTTGGAGTATTAATCGATTGCTTAAATTAGCCTCTAATGGCTACATTGCAGGCATTATTGGTGCAGCTATTGCTCATGTTCTTGCAGATTTAATCGCAAGTTATATTGATCCTCATGTGAGAAGTATGGCACTTGGAATTGTTGTTGGAGGATTAATTCCCTTGCTATTAATTCCAGTACTTGAGAAATACGTCGTTAAAAGTAAACACCACATCGTTGTAGGAGATCATGAGGATATAGAAAAGGATCTTAAAGAACACTAGTTAGTAATGAAAAAATTTTCTAATTTTCATCAAGCATCAATAAACTAGCGTTACCGCCTGCTGCAGTTGTATTGTAGGTAAAAACTTTTTCATTGGCAAATTTCAATAAATAATTAGGTCCACCAGCTTTCGGACCAGTACCTGAAAGCCCTCGGCCTCCAAAGGGCTGAAGACCAACAACTGCCCCAACAATATTACGATTAATGTAAATGTTACCAACATTAGCATTATTAAAAATATAATTTATTGTGTTCTCAATTCTACTTTGGATGCCTAGCGTTAATCCATAATTAAGTTGATTAATATCATGCACCAGTGTTTCTAATTGGTTTGCCTGATATTTGTAAATATGGACAACTGGACCAAATATTTCCTCTTTTATCTTGATCAGATCGCTTATTTCAATAAGAGTTGGAGCAACATAAAACCCTCTTAATTCTTTTTGAATAATTGTTTGCGAAAGAATATTTTTTTCAAAAGTTTTAATATGATTAATAATTTTGTTTTTAGCTTCTTGATCTATCACTGGCCCTACATCTGAAGCTAAATCTTGTGGCTGTCCAACTTTTATTTCTTGTATAGCACCTTTTAACATAGCAACTGTTTTGTCATAAATATCATCTTGGACTGCTAGTACACGTAATGCACTGCAACGTTGTCCTGCAGAATGAAATCCAGACTCAATAACATCATCTACAACTTGCTCTATGAGAGCAGAGGAATCGACAATCATAAAATTTAATCCTCCAGTTTCAGCTGTAAGAGGAATAATTTCCCCATCTTTATTATTTAATTTTTTTTTAATTTCATTGGCAGTTTGGCAAGAGCCAGTAAAGACAACGCCTTTTAAATTTACGTTATTTAAAACTAAATCGGCAATTTTTTTTCCATCACCCAATAATAATTGAAGAGCCCCAGGTGGTAGTCCTGCTTTAAATAATAACTTTATTAATTCATAAGATACTACTGAAGTTTGTTCAGCTGGCTTTGCCAACAAAGTATTCCCAGCCAATAGAGGTGCAAGAATTTGACCTAAAAAAATAGCTACAGGAAAATTCCATGGACTAATTGCAAAATAAACCCCCTTACCCTCATAAAAGAGTTTGTTTTCTTCACCTGTTGGCCCTTTAAGTTCTACTGGTTTGCTAAATATTTTTAATGCTTCATTGCAATAATAATGACAAAAATCAATAGCTTCTCGGATATCATTTATTGCATCCCTAATTGTTTTGCCTGCTTCTTTAACGCAAATATAAAGCAATCTTTCTTGATTCATCTCCAATAGATCAGCATATCTCTGAATGATCTTAACTTTTTCTTCAATTGGTACATTTTTCCAGTGTGAAAAATATTTTGTTGCTGATACTACGGCTTGATCAATAGTATTATTATTTGCAAAAGATACTTCTCCTAATAACTCATCTGCATTGCTGGGATTATATATTTGATGAGAAGTTTCTTTTGTATCCTCACCATTCACTATCGAGCAAGCCATAAAATAATTATGATCTTGAGAAAAAATATTTTGAACTTTCAGTCGTGTGTGTTCAGATTCAAGATCATACCCTTTTGAGTTTTTTCTTTCAGGTAAAAATATATCAGTTGGAAGAGGTATTTTAGGATTTGAAAACTGAGAATAGTTGCTAACTATATTAACTGGATCATCTATTATTTCTTCAATTGTCAGTTTGGGATCATTTAATTTATTGATAAAAGATGTATTGGCTCCATTTTCCAGTAACCTTCTCATGAGGTAAGGAAGAAGGTCTTCGTATGCTCCGACTGGAGCATAAATACGACATTTAGGATAAGTATTTTTATCTTGTTGGTTAAAGTATCCATTTATTTGCTCTGCCATTCCATATACAAGTTGAAATTCAAATTGTTTGTCTTTCCCGAATTCTTCTATAAATGCAATGGAGTGAGCATTATGAGTTGCAAATTGAGGAAAAATATTATCTTGCATGGTGAAGAGCTTTAATGCACAAGCCATCCAAGAGATGTCAGTTAAAGATTTTCGAGTAAAAACAGGATAGTAATCAATTCCTAATTCTTGAGCCATCTTGATTTCATTATCCCAATATGCCCCCTTTGCCAGACGTACGTTAATAACTCGACTATCTCTTCGAGCAATGTGATCAATCCAATCAATGACATAAAATGCCCTTTTCTGGTATGCTTGTATAGCTAACCCTAAACCATTCCATCCTTTAAGTTGAGAATTTGAAGACAATTTATCCAACAGCATTAGAGACAAAATTAATCTATAATTTTCTTCTGCATCAATACATAACTGAATATCATATTGCCTAGCTAAGAGACATAGATCAATTAATTTTGGCAGTAGTTCCAATTCAAGAGCTTGGAAATTATTTCTTTCATAGCGAGGATGCAGAGCTGAGAGTTTAATTGAAACACCATTTCTTTCTTGAATTGACAACTCCTTATTAGTTGTTTCCCCAACATGATGAATAGCTTTTTGGTAATCAATAAAGTATTTTTCTGCATCTTCCTTGGTACGCGCACCTTCACCTAGCATATCAAAAGAAAATAAATTATTTTTATATTTTGCATTGCCCTCATATTTAACTCCTTCTTCAATAGAAGGCTTAAAAACAAATTGATTAGCCAATATCATTACTGTTTTCTTTACAGCAACACGAAAAATAGGTTCAGATATTCTTTTTAAAAAACTTTTGTATGTTTCTTCTAAGTGTTGTTTTTCTATTTCATTTTTATCTAAAATTTTTCCTGTAAGAAAAAAAGCCCAGGAAGAAGCATTTACATATATTCCTTTGTCAAACCCAGTATGGTCTTTCCAGTCTACAGAGGTAAATTTATCCTCTAGTAAACGATCAATAGTTTTTTTATCAGGGATACGTAGTAAGGCTTCAGCTAAACACAATAAAATAGTTCCTTCTTTGGAATTTAATTTGTACTCATGTAGCAAGCTATCAATGGGATTAATAAATTTAGTAATTTTCTTTGCGTATTTTACAATGTTTGATGCTTTATTATTAATGCTTGAAGTTTTATCTTTGACAATAGGCAGTAAATATTCGAGGAGCGATTTGACAACTAACTCTTCTGATTCGCATCCAAACTGATTTATTTTATCAAAATTTAATTTATCTGACATACTATCAATTCATATTCAAATAAAAGGGGTTATTTTAATTTTGCTATTTCCCTTATATGAGAAGGTCCTATTTCACAACATCCGCCCAAAATAGTAGCACCATTTTCCTTAAACTTTTTTACATATTCATAAAATTTAGACTCATTTAAATCGGTGTTTACTCCTAATATAGTAGTTGGATTGCCTGCATTTCCCCACTGATCTTTAGAAGCAACAGTATATCCCTCGGGTATTTCTTTAAATGCATTTAACTTAAAACCATAAGGTATATCCAATTGCTGTAAATTTTTAACGGTTGCTTCATAAGCTTTAGGAGAGACGCAAGCCACAACCACACCAAGCCATTTGTTATTCTTATATTTTTCAACTATATCATTAATTTTTTCACCAGAAGGAAGCAGGCCATTCTCTCTGAGATGGATGCCGACTAGAACAGGTAAGTTAAATAATTCAATACTTTTAAGTGCAATTTCACATTCCATTCCACTGCTCAAAACATCGAGATAAAAAAAATCAATTCCATTGTTAAGAAATTTAGCCTGATCAAAAAAATTTTTTTCAATTGAATCTAAATCTTCTCCTAAATCAGCACTATAGGTTTGATTTTGATTGGGTAAGCCGCCTGCAATTAAAACTTCCTTTTTTGAAATATCCCTTGCCTTTAAGGCTAATTCAACTGCTTTGGTATTTATTTTTTCAAAATATTGCTCGCAATCATTTTGGATCAATCTAAATCTTCGAGCTGTAAATGTTGCGGTAACTATTACTTCAGCTCCAGCATTGATGAAAGCTAAATGAGTATCAATAACCATTTGATGATAATCTTTGTCAATTAAAGCATGAGCAGACCAGAGTGTGCCTTTTGGTTTTAACCCTCTATGAATCAATTCTTGACCCATGCCTCCATCAAGAATTCTTGTTGTATTAAAAAAAGTTCTCTCCACTAAAAATTAATGACACTCCTAATCGATTTACCTTCATGCATTAAATCAAATGCTTTATTAATATCTTCTAATGAAAATTCGTGCGTAATTAAATCATCAATATTTATCTTTTTGTCCATGTACCAATCAACGATCTGCGGAACGTCAGATCTACCTTTGGCTCCACCAAAAGCAGTTCCTTTCCATACTCTCCCTGTAACCAATTGAAAAGGTCGTGTTGATATTTCCTGTCCTGCTCCAGCGACACCAATAATAATTGACTGTCCCCACCCCTTATGACAACACTCAAGAGCTTGTCTCATCACTTCAACATTACCAATACACTCAAAACTATAGTCTGCACCACCATCGGTAATTTCAATAATTTTCTCCTGCAATTGATTGTCTTTAAAATCTTTAGGATTCAAGAAATGTGTCATTCCAAATTTTCTTCCCAAATCTTCTCTGTCAGTATTCAAATCAACACCAACAATAGTTTTGGCTTTAACCATTCGACATCCTTGAACAACATTTAATCCAATGCCACCAAGACCAAATATAACGGCATTTGCGCCTTCTTCCATTTTGGCTGTATTCATTACTGCGCCTATACCAGTTGTAACACCACATCCAATGTAGCAAACTTTGTTAGGAGGAGCATCACTACGAATTTTAGCAAGAGCAATCTCTGGAATGACAGTAAAATTAGAAAAAGTTGATGTACCCATATAATGATACAGTACATCTCCCTTATACTTAAATCGTGAAGTTCCATCAGGCATTAACCCTTGCCCTTGAGTCTCTCGAATGGCCTGACATAAATTTGTTTTTCCAGATAAGCAAAATTTGCATGCTCCACATTCTGGCGTGTACAATGGAATAACGTGATCATCTTTTTTTACTGATTGTACACCTTCCCCAACTTCAACCACTACTCCTGCTCCCTCATGACCAAGAATAGATGGAAAAATTCCTTCAGGATCAGCACCTGATAATGTATAGGCATCCGTATGACATACACCTGTTGATTTGATTTCAACAAGAACTTCACCTTTTTTGGGTCCCTCTAAATCTACATAATCAATAACTAAAGGTTTGCCCTTTTCTAATGCAATTGCTGCTTTAACTTTCATTCAATTCTCCATAATTAATAATCAAAATCATATCTCATAAATTGAAATTAATTATAAAATTGTTCTTTCAAAGATTGAATCATATATTGAAAATTAGCATTTTTTTTGAATAGACTTCGTTGTAATGTAGCCCCAGTACCCTTGATTAATATTTTTTCAACAACATTGATATATTTTTCTGATCCCAAAGAAATCATTGTGGGCTCCAATAAATTACAAAGATTTTCAATCGCCTTTTGAACAGATAATTTATTTAAAGTTAAGGGATCAATAAACGTGCCTTCAAGTCCGTATCTTGCAGCCTGCCATTTATTAGATTCTAATATTTGAATATGAGTATCGGGATAGTTATCAACATCTTGTACAGTTACAACTAAAGCTTGAACTAATGCTACCAAAGCCAGTATTTCTTCAAAATTAGTCGGAACATCACAAATTCTAACTTCAACAGTACCAAAACCTGGATGAGGTCGCACTTCCCACCATAAATCTTTTACTGCTTGAATAATATCGGCTTGTATTAAATTGTCGGTCAACATTGTAAAGTGATCCCAATTATTTAAATGATCAGGTAATCCAGCCAATGGTAAGGATTCAAAGATTTTTGTTCTGTATGAATAAAGACCAGTATCCTCCCCTTTGTAAAAAGGTGAAGAGGTTGACAATGCAAGAAGTAAAGGGAGATATATCCTTAAAGCATTATTAACTCTTATTGATTTTTCACAATCGTCTATTCCGATATGTACATGGAGGCCTTGAGTTATAAAACGTGTCCCTATAATCTGAAGATCTTGTATAATGCGTCTATAGCGAGCATCATCGGTAACAACCTGGTTTTTCCCATTTGCAAATGGATGGAGACTAGTACAATTTATTGTGGAATTATAATTTTTTAAAATCTCTTCTAGATGACTTAGTGTCTGCTTAATATCCCTTCTCGCTTCTTCAACGCTATTACAGATATTCGTATTGATCTCAATCGTTGATTCAAAAAGCTCATGTTTAATACGACTCAAAAATTGTTCATCTACATCGGATAAAACTTTTGAAGCAATGTTTTTTAAATCAAAAGTACTGTTATCGATAAGTTGCAGTTCAATTTCAACTCCAATAGTTGGATTAGGGCTAGAATTAAATTCCATCATTTCTTCTCTTTATCCTAGCACCAATTTAGCAATTTTTGATTAGTTTCTGATAAATTCTTATCAAATCAAATAAAATTAGATTTTTTTATACTGAAAATATAGAATCTTTACAATAAATTGCACAATCACTTAATAATAAAGCAGATAATTGATAAACTCATTCGACTTGGAATAAACCGTGGATATTAAAAATATATTTAGTAATTGTCTCAAATTACTTGCTGAAATCTATCATAATGAAAAAAATATCAATGGGCAGGAAACAGCAAGATTTTTACGTGAAGTAAATTTAACTTCATTTGAATTAGATGAAAGCGAAGAAACAAATAAATATTCTGAGGTTTTAAAATCTTTTACATCAAATTCAGATCATGAATTGGTACACTATGTAACAGAAATAGCCCATTTATTGCCATGGTATCAAGCCAATATGGGTGGAAGAATTGATGAAAATCTAAAAAAGCAAATGATCATGACAGAATTAGTTGGACCACATTCAATAGTGAAATCATCAAAATATGAAATAGGAATATTTTTGCAATTTCCAAATGTTGATTATCCAGCCAGACGTCATCCAGCTGAAGAGACTTTCTTTACACTATCAGGCAAAAGTTTTTGGAAGTTAGAAAATGATGATGAAGTAGAAAAGCGAGTTGGAGAGTACATTCACCATCCATCTATGTCATCACATTCCAACAGAACAACGGACTCTCATTTGATAGCTAGCTGGAGGTGGAGCGGAGATATTTCTCTAGAAAGCTATAATAATTGTAAGTAAATAACTTAGAAAAAAACTAACGAAAATTATAATCTTAAAAAAACCCCCTATCACTTGATAGTAAAGCAGGTCAATGGTAATTCTTTATTAAAACTAATGCTAAATAAAATTAGCTTCCGTCTTTTTTATACATCTCATTATCTGGATAAGGAAACCACCAAAAATCTTGCGGTTGGCAATCAGGATCAATCATAACTGTTTTTGTATCTCTAAAAGTTTCTAATCCTTCAGCGCCTAATTGTCTTCCCATACCTGAAAGTTTGGTTCCACCAAATGGACCAGCATCATTGTCGAGAAGAGGCGCATTGACCCAGACCATGCCGGCCTGAAATTGCTCAGCAGCGCGAATACTTTCTGACAAATCCCGTGTGTAAATGTTAGCACCAAGGCCGTACCTTGAATTATTAGCCTTCTCCATAGCCTCCTCGAAGCTAGAGACCTTGCATATCGGTGCCACAGGGCCAAAGCTTTCATTGTTGAATATGCTCATCTTGTCGTTGCAGTCTACAAGCACTGTCGGCTCTACAAACCAACCTTTGTTAAACTCACTTAGACGTCCACCTCCAATTGCAGCCTCGGCGCCCTCATCGATTGCTTTGTGTAAGACGGCCTCATAACGGTCACGTTCCTTCGAGGACACAATTGGACCCATGTCTACTTTGTCTAAGCCATTGCCTACTCGAACCTTCTTGGTTTCTTCGATGAGTCGCTCAACGAACTCGTCGTGAATCTTCTCATGCACGAAAAAGCGTTCTGCAGAAACGCAAATTTGGCCACAGTTCATATAGGCAGAAAACGCTGCAGCGCGAGCCGCAATGTCCATTGGTGCCGAAGGCATGACAATGAACGGGTCGTTACCTGAATTCTCTATCAGACAACGTTTCATAAGCTCACCGCACTTTGTTGCCACGCTAACGCCAACAGGCACACTGCCAGTAAAAGCAACCATATGTGTACCGGAGTGCTCAACAAGAAACTTGCCAGCAGGAGCTTCACCAGTAACAACCTGGAACAGACCATCAGGCAATGCAGAAAAAGCCTCAGCAAACAGAAGTGTCGTCAGCGAAGTGTACTGAGATGGCTTAATGATGACCGCGTTACCAGCTGCAAGCGCAGCACTTGCCTCCCATGCTAGCAAAACCATCGGATAATTGAACGGCAAGATGAGAACGCAGGTTCCCAGCGGTTGTTTCAGCGTATAGTGAAATTGACCCTCAACGGCCGAGCCCACAACTTTACCAGTCTCGCCACGCCCCATTTCTGCGTAAAACCGAATATTGTGGACACTCCAGTGAACCTCATCGACAGACTCTTTGTAGGGCTTTCCCATTTCACGAGTCATCGCCTCCGCAAACGTCGAAGCCATGTCGGACATTTTGTTAGCAACTTCATGTAACACATGACTACGATCCAAGGGAGACCGATCACTCCACGCCTTCTGCGCATTGTTAGCAACCGAAATGATCTCCTCCATCTCGGCCTCGGTGGTTTCTGGAATTTCGCCAAGTCTATCCTCTGTCGCCGGATCAATCACATCAATCACAGTAGTGGATGCACTTGGGCGGAACTGACCACCCACGAATATTTTTGAACTCATTTCATTGAATCGTTCTAATACAGTCATTTTCTCACTCCGCTATTTTTTAACAATTTATAATAATTATGCTACCACATTTAGCTGTACCATCCATTAACAATTCTAATGTTAAGTTTTGGCTTAATGTATGACCGTTTTCTGACAATTTCTATTCTGAACACTTTCCCAAGACAAAAGTAATTTGCAACATATTTGCGACATAAAAAAAATAGATTATGCTTTTGTATGAAAAAACTTGTCCTTCAAGTCCTCTTAGCTTGTTTTATTTTTCTATCATCTTCTTTTGCAGAAACAATTACATATATTGATGGATCAATTTATACTGGTGAACTTAAAGATGGAGTACTCCACGGACAAGGAACATACATATTTCCTGATGGGGAACAATACGTTGGCGAATGGAAAGACGGTTTATACAACGGACACGGAACTTATACATATTCCAGTGGAGCAATTTACATTGGTGAATTTATAAATCATAAGGAAGACGGACAAGGAACCTTTACATATGTAAGTGGTGATATCTATGTTGGGGAATGGAAAGAAGGTTCAAAGCACGGACAGGGAACATATACGTATGTAAGTGGAGAAAAATATGTTGGGGAATTCAACAATGATTTATATCACGGACAGGGAACATATACATATGCAAGTGGAGAAAAATATGTTGGGGAATTCAAAGACGGTTTATACCATGGGCAGGGAAGTTATACCTGGTCCGATGGAAAGAAGTATATTGGTGAATGGAATGATGATGAAAGAAATGGACAAGGAACCATGATATACCCCGACGGAAGTAAATATGTTGGCGAATGGATAGATGATTCAAAACATGGGCATGGAACGTATACATTTCCTGATGGGGAACAATACATAGGTGAATGGAATGATGGGGAATTTGTAAATTAGAGAAAATCCGTTTTATAAGTTATCAATAAGACTCACAAATATTTAGCCCCTATCGCTTAATAGTAAATCAGGTCATTGGTAAATTCTTGCCTCGTTGCGTTCACTAGCATTCACTGTGACTCAAAAGACTCAACTTTCAATTAATTTCTGAGATTATATCTATTCAAATTGACGGATTCCGTAGAAAGTGATTCAATATGTTTGGTGGCCCACTGCTGGCCCAAGAAAGAATACTTAGATACTTAAGTGGACCAGGGATTGACTTCGGACCTCTATTCGGCTGGAGCTTCTTCTGCTGGAGCTTCTTCTGCTGGAGCTTCTTCTGCTGGAGCTTCTTCTG
>Ga0208750_1000299_pt1 | contig 14825 bp, 12 predicted proteins | sample Knorr_S15_td_O2m_FD_185602 | JGI IMG/M metagenome (GOLD analysis project Ga0208750, IMG submission 185602) | Marine microbial communities from Southern Atlantic Ocean transect - Knorr_S15_td_O2min_ad_340m_LV (SPAdes) (version 2) | ecosystem: Environmental > Aquatic > Marine > Oceanic | place...
CGAAAGGAACGTGTATTCCGTGCAAAGGTGGTGTTCCTCCCTTAAAAGGAGAAGAATTGGAAGATTTGCTGGAAAAATTAGGAAATGGTTGGAAGATAATCAAAGAACATCATTTAGAAAAAGAATATTTGTTTGGAAATTTTAGAGAAGCACTTGATTTTACAAATAAAGTGGGGGAAATGGCTGAAGATCAAGGCCATCATCCTGATATTTTTCTAGCATGGGGGAAAGTGAGATTGACAATTTGGACTCATAAAATTGATGGATTGACAGAGAGTGATTTTATCTTTGCAGCTAAAGCAGATCATGAACTTTTGTAGTATAATTTAATTTTTTAGAGATTTGACTACTAATTATAATTACAATTCATTAATAAACAAAACCCTTCCATTTTCCCCAAATTTCTAGATTTGTATTAGAATAATCAAGCTCATTGAAGAATAATCATTGAAATTGTTGATCCTTATGAGTCAATCCCACTGACGGGTATATTAGTATCGAACGGAAGTGAAATAGTGGAATTTATCTATGTCGAGAAAAAAATCGCACTTCGATCTCGCTGAAATTGAAAAAAGCACCATTGATCATTATGAGAATAATGCTGAATCTTTTCGTGTGGGTACACAAGACCACGATGTCAGCCAAAATATTGAGGCCTTTTTAAGAGCTCTTCCCAAAGAAAAATCTCTCGATATTCTTGATCTTGGTTGTGGCCCAGGCCGAGATATTTGTGTGTTTAAATCTTTAGGCCATAAGCCAATAGGTTTGGATGGCAGTAAAGAATTTTGCAAAATAGCATTTCAACAAAGCAGTTGTCCTACTCTAAATCAGCAGTTTCTAAGCCTAGATTTGGAAGATCACAGCTTAGATGGAGTTTTTGCCAATGCTTCATTGTTTCACGTTCCTAGTCAAGAGCTCCCTAGGGTTTTAGGAGAATTACACTGTGCTTTGAGAAACGGTGGAATTTTATTTTCATCGAATCCAAGAGGTGACGCAGAGGGATGGCAGGGACAGCGCTATGGCCATTACATGGAATTAGAGGCCAGTGAATTTTACCTGAAGCAATCTGGTTTCAAAATAATCGATCATTTCTATCGTCCTTCTGGAAAGCCACGAGACCAGCAACCTTGGTTGGCTATTGTCAGTCAACGTCAGGACTTAAAGACATAAATCAGATAAAGATGAAATGCAAATTAGTAATCAACTTAGTCCTGTTTTGTTTATTCCTCATGGTGGGGGCCCTTTGCCCTTGCTTAGAGACGAAAATCATCAGACTTTGGTAAACTTTCTAAAAGAAATAACACCAACACTTGGTGTACCATCAACAATCCTGATTATCAGCGCACACTGGGAAGAGGACAAAGTAACTATTACAAGCGGGACGAAACCATCATTAATATATGATTATTATGGTTTCCCGGATGAAGCGTATGAAGTTGAATACCCGGTACTTGGTGATCCAGTTTTTGCAAATAGGATATATAATTTATTGCAGGAGAGTGGCTTCGAAACTAAATTGGATGACCATCGTGGTTTTGATCATGGTGTGTTTGTTCCATTAAAAATCATGTATCCAGAAGCAAAGATTCCTTGTGTCCAGTTATCACTTTTAAATAATTTAGATCCGGAATCTCATATCAAAATCGGGAAGGCATTGTCAGAATTGAGAAACGAAAACATACTAATCGTCGGATCAGGTTTTTCATTTCATAACATTCAGGCCTTAATATCTCAAAACACTGGTATGCCTGACCTAATGAATGAGGAATTTGAACAGTGGCTTATTGATACTTGTACAAATATAAATTTTTCACCAAGTGTACGGGAAAGGAGACTGATTGAGTGGAGTAATGCACCTTTTGCAAGGTATTGTCAACCAAGAGAGGAGCACTTGCTGCCGTTACATATTTGTGCAGGGGTATCTGGTTCTCACGCAAAACTTGTGTTTGATGGGGAGATAATAGGAAAAAAAGCAAGCGCTTTTTTGTGGTAATAATTTGCTTTGAAAAATAGGGGGATGTAACACTTAATTATGTTATCTGCATTAATCTAGTTGTGGAGCGAGTTGGTATTTTTGTTTATCTACTTTCGAAATTGTGCTTGTCTATTCTGAATCGAAAACCAATAATTTGTTTTTAGAGTTAGAGAAAAGTAGATGATGAAACGACCGGACTTGTTGTTTATCTTATGTGGTGTAGTAGTCTACCTCTGAATCCCAAAATTAACTCGATAGTTTCATCTCTCTCGTCTCAAACATAAGTTTAGCCTGAATCCTTATCATACAGATGATTTCAGTGTTAGAATTTCATCACAATCTTTATCAAGATTAACAACCCATGATTAATATAAAAAATCAGATGCCTGCGCCCTCTGAGGGAGAAAGCAATGCATCAAATAAGCGTGCAAAATGGGTGGAGAAAACCCATAACTCTGAAACGCTGGCGATCATTGATGAAGATGCCCGTTACTTCCTTAGTCAATCCGTTTCCAGCCCATGCTTATCTGTTGTAGCCGGTGCCGAAGGAGCTTATATAGAAGACACAAATGGCCGTCGTTATCTGGATTTTCACGGTAATAATGTGCATCACATAGGCTATGGGCACCCCAAATTGAAAAAAGCTATTGCCGATCAAATGGATGCTTTGCCTTTTGCGCCGCGAAGATTCGCTTGTGAATCCTCACTTGCTCTTGCAAAGAAACTTGTTGCCATAGCTCCCGGCATGCTTTCCAAGGTCTTATTCACGACAGGGGGTTCAGATGCAATAGAAGTGGCGTTGAAAATTGCACGAGCGGCCACTGGACGGCACAAAACAATTTCATTCTGGGATGCATTCCATGGAGCTGGATTTGGAGCTGCTTCTGTTGGTGGGGAACAACTCTTCCGATCACACGTTATTGGTCCGTTGCTTTCCGGTACAGAGCATGTTGCCCCTTTTGCATGTTACCGTTGTCCTTATGGTTATCCTGATCTTAATGGTGAAGCGCAAATTGAGATCTGTAAGACAACCTGTGCTAATTTCGTACGCTATGTCTTGGAAAAGGAAGGGGATGTGGCCGCAGTAATCGCCGAACCTGCGAGAGCGGTACCTTACATACCTCCGTCCGGATATTGGCAAATGGTGCGTCAAGCCTGTAATGAAAGCGGAGCTTTATTGATCTTTGATGAGATACCTACTGGTCTTGGCAAGACAGGCAGAATGTTTGCGTGTGAACATGATGCAGTGGAACCTGATATACTCGTCATAGGAAAAGCTCTTGGAGGTGGAATTTTGCCAATTGCGGCAGTTCTCGCCAAATCCGAACTTGATGTAGCTGGTGAGTTTGCCTTTGGTCATTATACCCATGAGAAAAACCCTGTAACCGCGAAAGCGGCTTTGACTACCATTGAAATCATCGAGCAGGAAGGTTTGGTTGAGAACGCAGCTACACTTGGGGAATACGCGCTTGAGCGACTAAATTTGTTGAAAGCTGAACACTCTACAATAGGAGATGTTCGTGGACGCGGATTGCTGATTGGAGTGGAACTTGTCCTCAACAAAGAAGATAAAACCCCGGCAAACGATTTGGCTGAAGAAGTACTTTACCGCTGCCTTAGCAATGGATTGTCATTCAAGCTTACAATGGGAAATGTCCTGACGCTAACTCCGCCGCTGATCATTACCAAAACGCAAATCGATCTTTCATTGAAAATAATCAGTGATAGCCTTAAAAAGGCCGAACAGGACTTTGGTTTAGCATGAATGGGAATTTATCTTGGAACTAAAATAATTAGAGTATTCTCTTACTTCAAAAGCCGCGCTGATGAAGTATTCAGTGCCTCTTTTGCTCCGGGTTTTTGCGAAAGTGAAAGAATCTGAGCTCTGACTTCCTGCATCAAAGTGTCACGTTCTTCAATGCTATAGTTGGAGGCATCAATGGGGGTTCCAACATGAGCCTCAATTTTTTGTCCCAAACTGAAGTCCCACGTGTCCGGCGGCATAACTCGTTCTGTTCCACGAAGTCCGATTGGAATGATTATCGATTCTGTTTGTATTGCGAGCAAAAAGCCGCCTTTTTTGAATTCTCTCAATTTACCATCCCGGCTTCTGGTACCTTCAGGAGCAACGTAAATCATGATACCGCTTTTCATTTTATCTTTGGCAACTTCCAGTGATTCTACAGATTTGTCATGATCCGAACGGTCAATCGAAATAAACTCTGCGGTTTTCATTCCCCTTCCCCAAATCGGAACACTGAAGAGCTCTTTTTTGCTAATCATGCGTAAGCTGCTATCCTCCGGAATTGCCATGAATAACAATGGAATGTCATAAAAACTTTGATGGTTGCTCATTAAAATATAGCTGCGCCCTTGCTTCAACTTAATAGGCTTATTGTGCTTCACCCGGTAACTTGCCCTTACCAATTGAAGTAATTGTGTAGCCCACGAGTGCAGCCGTATATTTGCTTTTTTCCGTGTTAACTTTCCTAGGGAAGCATCTAAAATTGCTAGAAAACTTATGCTGAGAGTACAATAAATTGCGGATAATAGAATATAAAGTCTTGTAAGAAAGTGCGCTTTCATTACTGGTCTGATATTGATGGTAGGCTGAAAGGGTTATGAGGTAACAGCGGTCATTCCTCCTGCACCAATCAGTAATCCCCCACCAAGGCGCTGAGACCAGCGTCGTAATGAAGTAAGGCTCAACTGTTGTCCAGCGTAACTTGCGAGTAAGGCATAGCTGACGACACTCATGATTGCCAGCACAAAAAATGTTCCACCCAAGACAAGCGCCTGTGAGATAAAAGGCAAGTCAGGTTCCATGAACTGTGGTATAAAGGCAAGAAAGAAGACGATGCTTTTAGGGTTGAGTGCCGTTGTCACGAAAGCGTTTCTAAAAATTTCCCACCAAGCCCGCTTCATTGATTTTTCGGAAACCTCTAATGGTTCTGATGAAGTTCGCCACATTTTGATTCCCAACCAGATCAAATAAGCAGCCCCCAACCATTTGAGAAGATAAAAAGCGGTGGACACCGTCTGTAACAACATGCCCACTCCTAACAATGAAAAACCAATTGCAGTCAGGTCTCCCAACCCCACCCCAAAAACCAAAGCCGAAATAGTTGATCTTCCCCGAAAAAGTGAATAACTGATCACCAAAAGCAGTGTTGGTCCGGGAATCAACAAAAAAGTTGTTGTGACTAATGTATATGCCAACCACGATTCTAAAGACATATTTTTTACTGAATAGAGGGATGGTTATTGGCTCTGAACAGAATAAGAGTGCCACTGATCAGTTATCACGCCCGTAATTTTTCATTTTCTGGATCACACGGCGATTCAGGAATCACATATGCCAATCGACGCTCGCCAAGGATTTCTATTTCCAACTCCGTGCCGATATCGCTGTTTCCAGTTTGGACATAGGCCAAGGCTAAGCTTTTGCCAACACTGTGTCCAAAGCATCCGGATGTAGCACGGCCTATCATTGTTCCTTTCCGGAAAATCGGCTCACTTCCCATTGCATCCCCATCCGTCACATCGATTTCCAGTGTGACAAATTCCTGCGGTACTCCGGTATTTTTTTGATTTACCAAAGCATCTTTACCAACAAACTCATCCTTTTTAAACCGCACGAAACGACTTAATCCAGCTTCCAAAATCGAGTACTCACGAGTCAAATCTGTTCCCCACATACGGTAAGATTTTTCGATGCGCATTGACTCCATTGCGTACATACCGAAATGCTTCAAGCCAAACGCCTCGCCTGTCTCAACAATTGCGTCAAACAATTGAGATTGTTGATCAATCGGATGGTGCAGCTCCCACCCTAATTCTCCGACAAAGTTCACACGCAAAGCAAGCAAAGGTACTCCTGCAACAGTGATTCTCTGTGATGTCAGCCACGGGAATCTGTCATTTGAAAGGTCTGCATCCGTAATTTTTGATAGCAAATCACGTGAACGTGGTCCGCAAATTATCAAAGTACCGTGGTCGAGAGTGATATTTTTCAAAGTTACAGTACCATCGCGTGGCAAACTGCGCGTCAAAACATCATGGTCATGACGTTCAGCTGCTCCGGAACTGACGGCGAAAAACTTGTCGTCGTCACGCGTAATTGTGAATTCTGATTCAACTCCTCCGGAATAAGTGAGAGCATGTCCTAATACAGTGCCTCCCTGTTTGGATGGCAAACGGTTGGCGATCATTTTGTTTAAATAATCTTCGGCTCCGGGGCCAGAAATTTCGTGTTTGGTGAATGGGGTTAAATCGAGTAAACCGACTTTTTCACGCACAGCTTTGACTTCCTGCCCTACGGTTTCAAACCAATTAGTGCGCCGTGTGTGAAAACTGTATTCGTTGAATGGAGCAGTTCCTTGCGGGGCAAACCAGTTTGGACGCTCCCAGCCATAACGCTGTCCGAAAGCAGCGTTCAGTGCTTTATGTCTGTCGTAAATCGGGCTTGTTTTTGCGGGCCGTGCAGCGGGACGCTCTTCAAAATCATAATGAATGACGAAGACGTGTTCATAACATTCTTCGTTTTTAGCTTTGATGAAGTTTCGAGTGGATTGAGCTGCGCTGAAACGGCGCGGATCCACTCCCATCATGTCGATGCTCGGCGAACCTTCGATGATCCATTCAGCAATGTGTTTTCCTGAGCCACCGGCGGCGGTGATGCCGAAACTGTGTCCTTCTGAAAGCCAAAAATTACGTAATCCCCATGCTGGACCAACCATAGGATTCCCGTCCGGAGTGTAGGGAATGGGACCGTTGATATGGTCTTTGATTCCGGCAGTTTCAAAAATTGGAACTCGCTTGCCTGCCGCAATAATATGCGGTTCTAGACGTTCTAAATCCGGTGGTAAAAGCTCTTGGCCAAAACCTTCCGGAACGCCATCCAATGCCCAACACGGTGCTCCTTTCTCATACGGTCCTAGAATCAAACCGTCTGCTTCCTGGCGCATGTAATACGAGGCGTCGCTTTCACGCAAAACTGCCATTTCCGGATTGCCGCTTCGGTTGTATTCAACTAATTCAGGAATCGGTCCGGTAACAAAAAACTGGTGTTCAACAGGCACAACTGGCAATTCCAAACCGACCATGCGTCCAGTTTCACGCGCATAATTTCCAGTGCAGGAAACCACAACATCACAGGTAATGTCACCTTTGTTGGTGCAGACCACCCATTCATCGTTAGGCTTTTGCGCCATAGAGGTCACCTCCACTTCAGAATATGTCTCTGCACCGTTGGCCCGCGCGCCTTTGAGTAAAGCCATCGTCACATCGACCGGAGCAACGTGACCGTCATCTGGATGATAAAGTGCACCAACTAGGTCATCCACTTTTGCAAACGGCCAGAGTTTTTTGATTTCAGCGGGGCCAATCATTTCAAACGGCACTCCAATAGTGGAGGCGGTTCCGCAGTAACGTTTATACTCGTCCATTCGTTCCTGATTGCACGCCAAACGTAAATTACCAGTTTTGTGGAAACTGACATGCTGCCCGGTTTCCGCCTCAAGAGTTTGGTATAAATCAACACTGTATTTATGGATTTTTCCTACGCTGTAACTCATGTTAAACAATGGCAACAATCCAGCAGCATGCCAGGTCGATCCCGAGGTATACTCAATTTTCTCCAAGAGCACCACATCATTCCAACCCATTTTTGCCAAATGATACAGTGTGCTTGAGCCCACCACCCCTCCGCCGACCACGACGACTCTGTAATGTGATTTCATTTTTCCTACTCTTGCTAATTAAATTGATGATTTTTTAATAAAATATTTCCATAAAATGTTGAATTGGTGTTAATTAATCAATCTCATTTTCTGACAATTGAATTAAAATACTACTTTTTTATGAAACAACGGTAGAACCAGTATAATGGCAGATTCCATTTGATCAGTTTCAATTTATTCAATTTTTGACCAATATCCAACAAGGTTCAATGAGCGCCAACATTTGGCTAATTGAAATAAGCAGAATAACAATGAGAGCAAAGAGAACTTAAAATAATTTTGTTATCATTACAATTTTTTTTATAGGGAGCTCAAATAGTTTTGAAAACCAAGCTATCCCTTCAACTTTGCAATTTCTTCGCGGAAAATTGGAAGGGCTTTGAAGAGATCACCGACAATTCCGTAATCTGCAACTTTGAAAATTGGAGCATCTGGATCTTTGTTGACCGCAACAATGACCTTTGAACCTGACATTCCGGCTAAGTGCTGAATGGCTCCGGAAATACCAAGAGCGAAATAGAAATCTGGATTGACCATCGTTCCAGTTTGGCCAACTTGGTGTTTGTGCGGTAACCATCCTGCATCACAAACTGCTCGTGAGGCACCAAATGCTGCGCCTAAATCATTGGCCAAAGGTTTGACCGTATCGCAACCTTCTGTGCCGCCAACCCCGCGTCCCACAGAGACCACGATACTGGCTTCATTAAGTTCAACTTCGTCGCTAACCTCGACTTGTACATCAATGACTTTAAGTTGCGGGTGGCCTTCTGGAATTAAAAGCGAAACAACATTTGCCTTTGCAGGAGATGTTTCATCTGCTGCAAAAAATCCACTGCGAATGCTAATGACTCGCAAACCGTCTTTACTGAATTTGCATTTTTGAATAACTTTTGTTGCCATGCAAGGTCTGTAGGCCGTGATTTCGTCAACATTGACTTCCAATTGAGTTACATCACTTAATGCTCCCACACCCTGCCTTGCGGCCACACGTGGGGCAAGGTCACGTCCCAATTCGGAAGACGAAAGCCAGACCTGTGTTGCTCCAGACTTCTCAAGTGCGTCTGAGACCAAGGCAGTGTATTGCTCAGTGTTGTAAATTTCGAGCGAGGCATCTTCCCCTAGATAAACAGTAGATGCACCTTGTCCTGCCAATACATCTGCCTGTCCGGAAATTCCCGAACCTATTAAGACAGCATCACTTTCTAATCCCTGCGACTTGGCAAAGGACAACAATTCCAAAGAGTTTTTTTTGACTTCCCCGTTATTGACTTCTGTAACAATAAGAATTTTTGACATTTTTTAGTTTAATTTCATGTTTATATAAGCCCCAGAATTTCGCAGGAAATAATGGGATTGCTATTTGATTCTATGTTCATTCAAGCCGTAAGCAGCAAAAAAATTATGCCAAAAATTTGGATTCACTGACCAGCAATTCCATTGCTTGTTTGACGGTATCGACCTCTTCTCCTTCAAAGATTTTTCCTTCTTTACGTGAATCGGGTTTTTCGTATTGCAGAACTTCGGTCATAGAGGCTGACGCACCACGCATTTCGGCAGAGACACCAATTCCATCCAAATCCACTTCTTCAAGCGGTTTTTTCTTTGCCATCATAATGCCGCGCATCGAAGCCAAACGTGGTTCGTTGAGGCTGTCATTGACAGTTACCAGACCAGGGAGGTTCATTTCTACAACCTCAGTACCGTGGTCCCCCATGCGATGAAGAGTGATTCTTCCGTCTGAGACATCGCTGAAACGGATAATATTTGTCACTTGCGGAAGCCCAATAAACTCTGCAAGCATTGGAGCTGTAAGACCTGCATCAGTATCTTGAGCTTGCTTTCCTGTCAGAAGCAGATCATAACTGCGTCCTTCTAAAGCCTTTTGCAATATTTTTGCGTAAGCAAATGAGTCGGTCTCTTTTGCGTCGTCGTATTTTACGTGAATCGCTTTGTGAGCTCCCATTGCCAAACCTTTGCGCAGGGACTCTGCGGCCTTTTCAGGTCCGATTGTCAGCAAAGTAACTTCACCGCCCACGTCTTCAGTAATTTGCAAAGCTGCTTCCAGAGCAGTTTCATCCCAACTGCTTATCACATAGCTTAAGCCTTCTTCAACAATGGCTCCATCTTTAACTTTAATATTGAGTTCTACATCCGGTACTTGTTTAACAGGTACAATGATTTCCACTTATTTCCTTTTACTAGAGATTATAAATAGTTCAACCACAGGTTGATTGTAGCACTACAGTTCAAAAAAAGTGTTCCTCCAAATAATTGATGATAGTTGGTGAAGCCTCCTAACTTCCTACTGAAGCCGCCGCTTTTTCACCTACCAGTCTGTTTTCTGCAAAGCGATTGTAGCGGAACGGCTCAATCATTTTTGGTGTTTTTCTGTCCGCAACCATTTGAGCAGTATTGAATCCACTGGCAGGGGATGCTTTAAAACCATAAGTTCCCCAGCCACCATTGACATAGAATCCGTCAATTTCATCAATTGGAGAAATGATGGGACTGTAATCAGGAGTCATATCGCACAACCCAGCCCATTGCCGTTGAACTGCGACATTGTGTAAGACAGGAAAAAGTTCCAGAACATGTGCCGCATAACTTTCTAAAAAGCCCAAAGTAGATCGCATGCCATAATGCGGATAGGTATCAATTCCATTTCCACAGACTAGTTCTCCTCGGTCTGTCTGGCTGAGATATATGTGCAGCGTTCCACTGACAACCACTTGATTCAACCAAGGCTTGTAAGACTGAGTGACAAGGGCTTGCAAGGGATGTGTGACAAAAGGCAGTTTGACGTTTACCTTTCTGCAAACTTCAGAGCTCCAACCAGCAACTACGGAAACTAATGTGCCGCAGTTAATCGTGCCTTTATTAGTAACGACACCAGTGGTTTTTCCATTTTCTACAAGAATATCCTTTACTTCAGTCAATTGATGAATGTGAATGCCTGCATGGTCAGCACCTCTGGCATAAGCCCAAACAACTGCATCATGTCGAATGATTCCGCCGGGGGGGTGGTAAAGTGCACCCATTACTGGGAAACGTGGATGATCCGAAATGTCAATTTCCGGAAGCATCTTTTTTATTTCTTTTGGATCAAGGACATAGCTGTCAACACCCAGAGCCTTGTTGTTTTCTGCACGGGTTACTAATCCGGCAATTGCAGCAGTTGAATGTCCAAGAGTGAAATGCCCCTGCTGACTGAACATTAAATTAAAATCCAGTTCTCCGGCCAAATCTTCGTAAAGTCCCAGGCTCTGGTCATAAAATTTGATTCCTTCTTCTGTGCGGTAATTTGATCGGAGAATGGCTGTGTTCCGTCCGGAACCACCATAACCGATGAATTTTTGTTCCAGCACAGCTACATTTGTGATACCAAGTTTCGACAAATAATAGGCAGTTGCCAAGCCGTGAGCTCCTCCACCGATAATTACCACGTCGTAATTCTTTTTCAGTTCATGGTTTTGCCACATTCGTTGAGTCATTATTTCCCCTCTTCAAAAGAAACCGGGACAGTAGCAATCCCAGCCGGAACTAATCCAACTCCAATGCCCACGTCCATCAGTGCGTCATAAAGTGATTCTGATAAATGTCGGGGATGGATGATAATCTCAAAATTTTTAGTGCGGTACAATGTCATATTTATTGTATGAATCGATGATTGAATTACTGAACCCGCCGTCACTCTGTCACGCCGCAAATCTACGGCTGTGGAACGTTCCAAAACTTCATTCCGTCGAGGACCTCCTAAAACGAGACAGCCTTGCGATCCAGTTTGGTCAGTGATAGTGGTGATTTCTGAATCTAGTTTTTTCAGCATCTCTGTTTCAGTTCCGGGTTTGCACAAAATATAATAATCGTTTTGTGTTAAACGCAAAACGGCCGTGTCAGCGTTCGACAAAGTTTTAAGAGGTTCAAGCTCTGAAGCTCCAGGAAAAACCTGTTTTGAAGCTTTTGCAGCATTGCCCAGAGAAAGGGAAATTTTGCCGATGTGTGACCAATCGACCAAGACGCAATCATGCTGCAAATGTTTCTTGCCACGCTCTTCATCTCCAAAATGTTCTGCAATTTGCCATCCGGAAACCTCTGCCAATTTCACCGAATGGTTTCGGTAAATCCCGGAAAGTGGACTGGTTTTAATCACTTTTCTATCCTCTTGTGATTCTAATGTTTATGCTTTTGTGACATATTTTAAAATTTCCACGACCTGATCGGTTGTAGTCGCCCATGCCATTGCAGCGGCATCGACTTCTTTCAAGGGATGTACAATGTCTCCCGAATGCAAAGTGACATAAGTTTTTCCCTGAGCAGCACAATAACCCGCGTCAAATGCAGCATTCCACTGCTTGTATTCGTTCCCAAAGCGTACGATAACCAAATTACTTTTTTCAATCAACGTTTTTCTGCGGATGGCGTTTACTTTTGCTGATTTGTGATCGCGCCAGAATGGATTGCTTTCGGCCCCCAAATGATCTCCCGCTGCATCGCTGACATCATGATCGGTTTCTGCAGAGACAAACTCAATATCAAGTCCGTTTTTTTGCGCGCCTTCTTTGATCTCGTTGCGCCATTCGGTATGGATTTCTCCGGAAAGATAGACTGTGAAGCTCATTTCATTCCTTTTTTTCAATAATTTGATTCAAAGCTCCTTCAATTTTCTCCACTGTCCTCCTGACATTATGCAACTTATCTAATCCAAAAAGACCCAAACGGAAACTTTGGTAATCCTCCGGCTCATCGCATTGCAAGGGTACTCCTGCCGCAACTTGAAAACCAATTTCTGTAAATTTTTCTCCTGTTTGGATTCCCTTTTCTTCAGTGTAACTAACTATCACTCCTGGAGCTTGAAAACCTTCTGCCGCTACGCTTTTAATTCCTTTAGCTACCAACATGGTTCTTATTTTATCTCCGAGTTCCTGTTGCTCATTACGGACTTTTTCAAAGCCGTATTCTTCCGTTTCTTTCATGATATCCCGGAAACGCCTAAGTGAATCGGTGGGCATAGTGGCGTGATAGGCGTGTCCTCCATTTTCGTAGGCCTCCATGATGTTTAACCACTTGCGCAAATCACAGGAGAAACTACTGCTTTCCGTGTTTTTAATGCGTTCTTGTCCCAAAGCACTTAGCATCACCAATGCACAACACGGTGATGCGCTCCATCCTTTTTGAGGTGCGCTGATCAAAATATCGACTCCTGAAACTTCCATATCAACCCAAATCGTACCGGAAGCGATACAATCCATTACAAACAATCCTCCTACCGAATGAACAGCATCGGCCACTGCACGAATGTAGTTATCAGGGAGCATAATACCCGAAGCCGTTTCCACGTGCGGAGCAAAAAGTACATCCGGTTTTTCGGATTTGATGGCCACAACCACTTCCTCAATTGGCGCCGGAGCAAAGGGAGCTTGCGGGGCGTCATGGGTACGCCGTGCTTTGAGAACTGTCGACTGTGCAGGGATACTGCCCTTTTCAAAAATTTGTGTCCATCGGAAACTAAACCATCCGTTCCGTATGACCATACACTTTTTACCTGAAGCAAACTGCCGTGCCACCGCTTCCATGCCAAACGTTCCGCTTCCTGGAACCACTGCCACAGCCTGCGCGTTGTACACACTTTTCAATGTCGCTGAAATGTCATTCATCACTGTTTGAAACACTTGTGACATGTGATTCAAAGAGCGGTCCGTGTAAACTACTGAGTATTCTAAAAGACCCTCTGGGTCAATATCGGGAAGTAATCCTGGCATAATATATTATCTAGTAAGTATTTTTTGCAGCACTCCTTTTTCGCTGTTTAATAATTTTCCTTAACTGTACTCTCAACTTTTTAAGCGCAAACCTTCCGGATCATAAGCCGCATGATCCAGCACTGTCGCTGTTACATCACGTCCATTTTCTAAACGAATCGTGAAATTGTTGCCGAAATCAGCCATGTCTTTGCGTACCCAGGCCAAACCGACACCGCGTTTCAAAGTTGGACTGAGACGTGAACTCGTGACACGTCCGGCGATTTTGACATCAGAAGCGGACTTTCCGATTTCAAGAACGGCAACTCCGTCTTCAGGAATCGGTGCCTCAGGTTCCAGTTGATACGAAACCAATTTGTTTTCAATGCCACGTTCTTTAAAATTCTGCGAAAATGCTTTGCCGATAAAATCAGCTTTGTCGTCTTTGATCGCAAAACCGACTCCTGCTTCATACGGGCTACTCAAAGCATCAGTGTCAGTACTTGGAATCAAGTGTCCTTTTTCCAAACGTAAAATGCGTTGAGTTTCCACTCCAAAAGGATTTAGCGCAAATTCTTCCCCTTCTGACATCAAATGGTTCCACATCGATTCTCCATATTCTGCAGGAAAGTGAATTTCATAGCCCAGTTCTCCAGTAAAACCAATTCGGAAAAAAGAGACTGGAACACCTGCGATGCTGGCCTGACGACAGTGCATGTACGGAAAGGCTTCATTTGACATGTCAATCTCGACGATTTTCTGCAAAAATTCCCGAGATTCTGCCCCTGTTATGTTCAATGCTGCATAGGCCAAACTGAGATTTTTAACCTGCACATTAAAGTCTTCCACTAATAACCACCATTGAAATAGATAATTGATTGCATCCTGATTACCAGTGCTAGTGGTCAAATAGTAACGTCCCTGCTCAATGTGGGAAATTGTACCGTCCTCAAATAGTATGCCGTCTTCTCCAACCATGATTGAGTAACGTGTACGTCCCACCTTAAATTTTGCATATTTCCCTGGAAGCATAAAATGCAAAAAAGCAACTGAGTCAGGACCGCTGATTTCGATCTTTCCAAGTGTACTAACATCAATCATTCCCAGACCATTACGGACAAATCCAACTTCTTCCTGCGGATTTGTGTAAGAATCCGGACGTTTCCATTGTCCTGCATCCAGGAATTTAACCCCATGATCAAGATGACATTGATGAAAAGGAGTTCTTCGGATAGGTGACAAATGAGGTGCACGTCCGGCAAGTACACCGAAAGATACTCCGGAAAAAGGAGGGCGCATCGTTGTCGGAATCGCATCTATTACGGCAAGTCCGGTGTCTTCAGCGGTGAGACGGGCTACTGCTTCATGACA
>Ga0208750_1000300_pt1 | contig 14820 bp, 11 predicted proteins | sample Knorr_S15_td_O2m_FD_185602 | JGI IMG/M metagenome (GOLD analysis project Ga0208750, IMG submission 185602) | Marine microbial communities from Southern Atlantic Ocean transect - Knorr_S15_td_O2min_ad_340m_LV (SPAdes) (version 2) | ecosystem: Environmental > Aquatic > Marine > Oceanic | place...
CTAAGATAATTCATGCTGAAGAACAGATATGGACTCCAAGCGGGTTTGAAGAATGGATTAATTCTATTCCCATCGTTTCCTAGATAATCATTATCAGTGTAAATAATTTCAGAGTCAATATTTTTGTTCAGAAATTCACAGGTTTTGAAAAGTGCACTGTTATCTAATTTACTTCCTGGTTCCAAAACACAAACAAAATCACCATGAATGTTTTTTTGAATATCATTTATTTTTGAAATAAATGTGATGTTTGTTATTGTTTTATTATTATTTGTATGATCCAGATTATTCACAATTAAATTTTTTAAATTGTTATCAGATTGTAAAATTATAATTTCATAATTATTGTAAACTTGTTTTTTTATTGATGTGAATAATGGTTCAATATATCTCAAGTTTTCTTTGTTAGATGGAATTATAATTGTAAATTTTGGCTTGTAGTTTAACTGATTTTCTAAAACATCTCTATCAATAGTACTTAAATCAAGTTTTTCTATGTGTGCTCTATATTTTTGAGCGTTTGATTCACTTGTTTCTCTCTCTAGTTTTTTGCTTTTTACATTATCTGATCTCAAAAGATCCAGTTTTTGGTTTTCTAATTCTTCAATTGCAACATGTAGATAATACGATAATCCATATGTCTTAATTATATCCAAAGACAGCTTGGTTAATTTTTTTATTCTAGATACCATTCTTAATTCATATTCTAGATTGGGATTTATTTCTTAGCAAACACCAAACAACAAATCATATCTGATGGATATTACTTGTAACGCTCTTCAAGCCATTTTGTTAATGGTGTAAGATAATCTTTAACATATCCATCATTTAGCCCGACTGTAACAGCCCAATTGATTATTTTCGTATAATTCATTTCTAAAAGATCCCGCATAGCTTGATTTTTTAGATGTGGATGTATCTGACATACTGTAACAAGGGTTCTATAAGCAGCTGAATCATAATCGGCATCAAAATCATTGTCAAGTTCATTTTCAGTATTTTTTTGGAATAGTTTCAATAGTTTTTCTGCAGTTTTAGCCCAAGAAAAGTACTGAGAACGCTCTAATGCGTGTTTAGATAGATCTTCTTGTAACTTTTTATTTTTTGCAAATTTGATAATTTTTTCAGAGATATCAGAGACGGAATAAGGGTCAGCAAATAATCCAGCATCCTTCATAATTTCAGGAGGGCTAAAAATATCGGATGTGATAGAAGGGACCCCGCATGACATAGCTTCTACCAATGGAAGACCAAATCCTTCATGTATTGAAGGTAATAGCAACGCATCAGCGCCCTGTATAATTTCAATCATGTCTTTTTCTTTAACATAACCGCACATTATAATGCCAGAAATTTCTTGTGCTTTTTTATGTACTAGTTGATGATTTCTTCCAATAACAATTAGGTTATGAGGAATTCCAGCAGATCTTGCTTTCTTGAATGCTTCAAATAATCTAATAGTATTTTTTCTAGCCCAATTGGATTCACTTATGTGTACAAAATATGGTGTTTTTTTAAGATAAAATTTTGAACAGACTTTTTTTGTTGCTTTTATTTTGTCTTCTGCTGGTTTAAACACATCATGATCTACGCCATATGGAATAACGTCAATTTTTTCTTCTGGTACTTTTAGGTAATCAATGATTTGTTGCTTATCAGAAATAGTAGACGTGTGAACACGATTAATTTTTTCTACATGTTTCTTCCATTTTTTTACCTCAGTTTCTATAATTGGTTTATATCGTTTCCAATCTTTATTACTTCGAAATACTTTCCTGCCTAAGACAACTTCGTCAATTCCAACAATCCCAATAAACAAATTTTTGCTTGAAGTAGTTGCATTTGGTGGAAAATTGTAACCGCCCATATTAGGAATACTAATACAATCATAGTGTTGATTTACATCACCTATACCAGCACCTGAGTGCATTGTTGCGGCAACAGTAAATGATTTTTGTTTATTCATTAATTTTCCTAATTCTAAAAATATTTTTTGAGTTATCAAAGTTAGGCTTGATGCATGTAGTCCATAGTCAACAACAAGATTAATTTTCATGATCACTCATCTAAGTTGTAAACGAGATTTTTTCTTTATATAAAGCAAAGTTTTGTTCTCGATTCTTAAGAGAAAGATCACTTACACTTTAATTATTATACAAAAATCTATGGTAATAATGAAAAAAGCATTGGTTACGGGAATTACTGGACAGGATGGTGCATATTTAGCAAAATTACTTGTAGAAAAAGGATACAAGGTATACGGTGGGCATAGAAAAACTAGTACGCCAAATTATTGGAGATTGCACAGTTTGGATATTTTTAATAAAGTTGAATTTATTCCGTATGACCTACTTGATTCAGCATCAATTTCTGAAATCTTGAAAATTTCAGATCCTGATGAAGTTTACAACACGGCAGCACAAAGTTTTGTAGGTACGTCGTTTGAACAACCACTTTATACATTTGATGTAACAGGTTCAGGAGTTATTCGTTTATTAGAAGAAATCAAGAGACTTGGTAAAAATATTAAATTTTATCAGGCATCATCCAGTGAAATGTATGGCATAGAAGATACCCCAATAAAAAATGAAAACACACCATTTCACCCAGCCAGCCCATACGCCATAGCAAAAGTTCAGGCATATTGGATGACTTCCTTGTACAGAGAAGCGTATGATATGTACACAGTAAACGGAATTTTATTTAATCATGAATCGCCATTCAGAGGAATTGATTATGTAACGCGAAAGATTTCAAATGGAGTAGCAAAAATTTCACTTGGATTAGAAAAAGATCTAAAACTTGGGAATATTTCTGCAGAAAGAGATTGGGGATATGCACCAGAGTATATGGAAGGAATATTTTTGATGATGCAGCAAAAAAAACCAGAAGATTTTATTCTTGCAACAGGTGAAACACACTCAATTAAAGAATTCATAGATGAAGCATGTAAAATTGTGGACATATCTAACACAAAAATAAAAACTGATAAGACAAATTTTAGGCCATTTGATATACCAAAATTAAAAGGAGATTATAGTAAGGCAAAGAAAAAATTAAAGTGGAAGCCTAAAACAACATTCAAAAAACTTGTCAAGATTATGGTAGAGGAAGATGTTAAACGATGGCAAAAATTCTTAAAAAAAGAATCTCAGCCTTGGGATTTGTATCGCCATAAATAGCCGTTAGAATCATAAAAATCAGTCATAGTTTCCTGATAAAAAGATAAAAGTGACTTTATGTCGGTGAATCTTTATTTTTAGCGAAGCCAAATTTTTTGACTAATTTCCAACTAGGACTATCACGCATTTCATTAATTATGGAACGTAGATTTTCTATATCAGCGTCTTTCCCCGTGTTAAGTCTACGTAGTTTTTTCAAGCCAGCATCTTTTTTCACGTTAAGTTCACGTAGTTTTTTCAAGCCAGCATCTTTTTTCCAAATAAGAGTTCTTAGATAATCAATATGTGGTTCTGTTCCCTCATAGTAATCCACTAATTTTCCATAACCTATTTGAAAATCAGTTTTGAATTCATCAATCATTCCTAGATGAGCATGTAGTCCAGCGCGACTTAAATGAAACCAGAAATCAGACATGCCATATTCAAGAGCTTTGTTATAATGTAGTAAAGCTTTGTCAAGATCTTTACCTGTTCTATATAATGCTGAACCCAAGTAATAATGCAAATATGCATTCTCATCATCTAAACTCAGGTCGCCAATTTTTTCAATTGTCTCTTTAAATTTTAGTTTACTATGTAATTCTTTTAACATAGGTATTCTGGAGTCCGTTAGTGCTAGACGTCTTCTATTTTCTAGATCATATGGCTTGAGCTCATATGCTAGAAGCAAGTCTTTTCTTGCATTCTTCATATCACCTGCTAAGTGGTGTAAGAAGCCGCGATCTGAGTGTACCATAAATTTGTCAAAACCATTTTCAAAAGCCGTATTATAACGTACTATCGCTTCATCTATTCTTGCAGTAGAGTGAGTGTGGTGTAATGATAGAGCAAGATAATATTGCAAACTAGCGTTATCACTATCAATTGGAAGATCTTCCAATCTATCTAATACTTCCCAAAATTCATGCTCTTGTGTGAGATTTCTAATCACTAATGAGTCATCTAGTTTTATTTCAATTTTGGATTCCCTATTTTCCTCCAAAAATAAATTTATTGTATCTATTTTATTATTGATTAGTCTATAAGGAGATAACATCAACTCACCATTTTCCAAAATACAATGATGATGATGTATAATGAAAGGTTCCAATGTTTCAGGATGTTCACTATGATGAACAGTACCAGAATATGGATAATTCATAGATAATGGTAAAATCTCATACGGAAGTTTTGATTTGATAATAGCTAATGAAAATGCTATTTGATCAAAGAAACGAGGTTGCTTATTATCATGTGGATTTTCAGAAAAATTTTTGGGTAGAGCGTTTTGTTTGTCTAAGAGTTGCTTTAGAAAATACTTCCACTGTTCCAATAACTCAGATGCGTGAATTTTTGGAATTATCATTACACCGCCGTTAAAATATGGTATTGTTTCTTGACCCGAACAGCTTGTCTTAAAACGCTCCTGAGGAAGTTGTAGTTTAAATAAATCAAATAGCGCTTGCCAGTCACTTATAGTAAATGGATCGCTATCTTCTTGCTTTACCATAATTTTTTGCGTTCCTAAAAATTGGCTAAAATCACGAGCAATTACTATATCAGTATCTAACATTACAATAACATCCACGCCCTCCTTAATTGCCTCCTCAAGAATACGAATTTTATTTCCAAAAGATTGACGATTATCTACCGGTTCAACTATGCGAATTTGAACTTGAAGATTTTCCAAAATTTCTTTGATTGACGAATCTGGTTCTTCGGTAAAGCAAGCAATCTTTTTTGCATTACCAAGATTACCGCCAAATTTTAAAAGAGTTTTAAATAAATATTCAGTTTCAAGATTTGCATATTCAGAATTTTTTCCCTTAACACTGCAACCAATCAGAATTCTATCAGCATTCATATTCATATAAGATCTTTAACTATTAAATATCTTCAATGTACGACCCTTTTGGTAGATACGTATATTGAAGAGGGCCAGAAAATTTTTCGGGGTGGATTATGTGTTCATAATTATAAAAATCAGTGTTATTTGGATCTAATTTGTTTAAAAAATGATATTTTTCATTTCGTGCTTGTTCATCGTAATGAGTATAATGCAGATATTTTAAGCGGCTTTTCACATGAGAGTCAAGACCGATTGCATTTTGAGGAATTTTAGGACAGTGCATATTTCCAGGAAACTTCATTTCTTCAAAATGCAGATTATTTGGTTGGTTTTTCAACCTCAAGATAGTTGAAAAAAAACTACTTGTTGTTGAGTCATTAATTCTAATTTGGTTGGGCTTCTCTCGTACTTCTAATAATTGTATTTGGTAAACATCTGCTTTTGGATGTAGAACTGCCAGGTCTTCTTTTAAAATTTGTTTCATACCAGGCATAATTATTTCATCTCCATCAATACCAAGTAAAAAATCTGGGTTAAGTTTCATAGCCATTTTTAATAAAATATTTTTGTCCCTTGTTTCATCAAATGGTAAATTTGTTTGACTGTGAATATCTACAACTGACGGAAATTTTTTACAAATTTTTAGAGTATCATCAGTTGACCCATCATCTAATATTACGATTTCCTGACAAATTTCTGAAGTAATTTTCAAAGATTTTTCTATCCATCTTTCTTCATTTTTAATTCGATACATTGCAACAATTTTTGGATCTGGTATACTCTCTAATTTCTCTGGAAAAATTGGATTTGGTATACTTTCAGGATGAGATTCTAGAAATTCTGGAGAGCTTTTTATTAATTCGGATAATTGAGGTACATTTATCTTATTATTTTTTAAAATGGAAAGATAATATTCTAATCCTGATTTGTCAGGTTCTCTGTTTAGTAAATCATGATAACAATTAGTGACTATATTTTTTAGATTCTCTGTATTCATTTTAGCCTAATTAATTTTTAAGCTCATTTAAAACTATAATTCCAGATTCAAAGCATTTGATAAGTGAATTACAGAAGTTCAAATATATGATTATTTTATCTGCGTTATGGCAAATGTATTACTAGTTAATCCACCTTTTTATCGCCTGTTAAATTCACATTATAATGCAAATTCTTTAGGAATCGCTTATGTGGCATCATATCTTAATTTACAAGGTCATAATGCATGGTTATACAACGCAGACTTCTTAAACAGTAAAACATTTCTTAGGCAAAAAAACATTTTCGAAGGTTTTGATTCATATAAAAAATTTTTCCAAAATGAAGAACATGGGTTATGGGAAGAAGTTGTTGAGAGGATAATTGATTTTGAGCCAGATTGGGTTGGATATACGTCCTATACTGCTAATATTACTGCTATAGATATTATTTCAAAAAAATTAAAACGTAAAAGACCTGCAGTAAAGCAGGTAATTGGTGGAGTGCATGCAACATTAGATCATGAGATTCTAAACAAGCTACAGTCAATAGACTACAGCATTCAGCGTGAAGGTGAACACGCTATGTATGAGCTTGTGGATGGTAAAGAACCAAAAAATATTACTGGTGTTGTATCACGTGGACAAAATGGATTAATTTACAATTTTGATGCGGATGTGATAAAAAATATAGATAATCTTCCTTTGCCTGAAAGGGAAAAATTTTGGGGGTTATCAGACGATGAAAAATTAATGGTAGATGTTTCTTACATCTGTAGTATTCGTGGTTGTCCATATCGATGTAATTATTGTGCGTCACCTGCCCATTGGAAACGTAACAAAACACAGTACCGTTCGCCAAAATCTATTATAGATGAAATGAAACACGTGAAAAAACATTACTGGGATGCGAAAAAAGAATATGATTTTAGTGCTTCATCTAATGTGAAAGCAAAAAATGAGCTAATTATAGAAGATAATTCAACAATTTATTTTGTTGATGACATTTTTACTGTGCATAAGGAAAGAATCAAAGAAATTCTTCGTATGATGATTGATGAAGATCTTGGAATGGCATGGAAGTGTGAGGCTAGAACTGATCATTTAGATGAGGAGATTTGCCAATTGATGAAAAAAGCCGGCTGCATTCGTGTTAAACTGGGTTTTGAATCTGGTAGTGACCGAATTTTAAAAATGATTGAAAAGGATGAAACTACTGACGATATGCGGAGAGGTGCTAAGTTGTTAAGAGACGCACAAGTGCCTTACACTGGATATTTTATGGCTGGTTTCCCAGGAGAAACAGATGATGATCTAAAACAAACAATTGAATTTGCTAAAGAAATCAAGGCTGATTATTATTCACTCTCAATTCTTGCACCATATTATGGAACAAAAATGTATTATGATATGATTGAAGTAGGTTTTGAATTAGATAAGAAACCTTGGGAATATTTCTTTCATCAAACAGGTGATTTAATGGTAAATCATCAAATTTCTCCAGAGGTTTTGAAAGAATATCTTAGTTTGAGTGATTTGAATAATATTAGAAAAGGATATGTCTAAAATTTTGCCTAGAACGCATTAAATATTTTGAAAATGTGAGATGAAAAACTAGTGTTTAGTTTTAGGTTTACATACACCATACCAAAATAAAACAGGTACTTTACCTTCCTCAGTTAGTTTAACATCATGTCTCAATAAATAATCAAGCCATTTAACAGATTCAAGGTCGTCAGTGTCTTCAAACTCGTCTATATTGTTATGAAGTATTTGATATGCTATACCACCATTAAGATTTCTTTGATATATAACATCAAAATATTTTGGGATTAATGGTAAAATTAGATCAGAGTGTATTGCTTCACTTGGTTCAACTCTAAAATTTTCCAATGGTGGTCTGAGAGATTTAACTTTGGTTCTATATTTTTCAGGCAGATCAGACATTACTTCCATCATAAGATTTAGGTGTTCATCAGAATATTGATTTCTGGCAGGTCCCACATATTCTTCACTAAACATTAACCCATTGTTTTTGAGACATCCCGCAAGTTTTTTTAATGCATCATCAATTTTTGTGGCATGATGAAGTACTGCAAAATTGAAAACTGCATCATACTTGTTATTTTCAATTTTACTCATAGAGTTAATATCATCTAGAAAATAATCTATTGCCCTAGATTGCTTCAGTTTCTTTGCTTCGTTAACGTATTTTTCAGACATGTCAAAGGCATCAAAATGCTTCCCTATTCCTAAATCGTATAGTTGCCTTTCAAGCCAGCCATTACCGCATCCAACTACTAAAACATCATCAAAAGGCAGATATTCTTTAAACCGATTCAAAATGTCGCCTATCCAATGAACATTTTCATTCCCAGTTGCAAGTTTATTTTTGTATTTCCCGACTACCTCCAAGTCATTCCAATACTTGTCTGAATAGTGAGTGTATTCTTTTAATGATTTTGCTTCATCAGATTCATTCAGAATTTTTTTAACATCTTCAAATGTTAATTCTCTTTTATTTATCTTTGAGACAAAATAATATAATCCTGTTTTATCAGGTGGGCGTTTTAGTATGTCTTGATACAAATCAGTTATTTTTTTAGTAGTGTCACTAGTCATATCTAAAGTAATGTATTATTAATCATAAAATTTTTTGCAGCTTCAGGATTATTTAATAGGTATTTGTACCATTCAACTGTTTTTGTTTTAGTGTCAGCATGTATATCACCATCTTCTAGTGCCTGATAAATCTCTCTTGCACCATATTTAATCCCATAATCAGTTGTAAATCCAAGAAGATTTTCTATTTTTTCAAATGATGCAAAATATGATCTATGATCATTTGTTTCTTGTACATCAATCTCACATGGTTTTCCAACATAGTCAACAATTCTATTTGCTAAATCTTTCATTCTGAAATTTTGATCATTAGAACCAACATTAAATATTTCACCATCGATTTTATCCTTTGGTGCATTCATAACTGTAAGATACGCCTTCACAACGTCTTTTGTAAAAACAAAGGGTCGTTTGTTTTCCTTTCCACTAACAGATATCTTCCCTTTATTATATAGATCTAACACCATTTGATTTACCGCGGTATCAAATCGCATTCTAGGAGAAACACCATAAATGCTAGCAAATCTTAACACGGTAACTGTAAAATTATCATCACTAAGTAATACACTATCAATCTCTGCATTGTGATTAGCTTTAGAATACGCAGTTAATGGTTTGACAGAAGAATTTTCATTTGCAACATTGTCTTGTTGGCCGTATATGCTTGCACTGGAAGCCAATATGTAGCGCTTTACTCCATGTTCCTTACTTAATTTAGCTACTCTACATCTTCCTCCATGATTTATCTCAAATGTTTTTTTAGGATTTAATTCTCCTGCAGGATCATTAGATAATGCAGCTAAATCTAAAACACAATCAACATCATTAAGAATTGTAGGATCAAACCATCTAATGTCATCTTTTATAATCTCAATCTTTCCGTGAAATTTATTCTGTGACAGAAACTCAGCTCCAAAGAAAAACCTATCTAAGCATTTCACAAAATTCCCTTTATCAACCAAAATAGGAATTAAAACAGAACCAACATATCCTGCGCCCCCTGTCACTAATATTTTCATATTATTTGTCACCCAAATCTATCAACTAAAATCTTTCTTTCAACTCGTTAATTATTTCCGAAACAAGATGTTTCGTTCTACTATCAACTAAATATGTGATAGAAATATATCCAAATACTCCTATCATTGTAAATAATAAAACCGCTGGTATGAAAACAAAAACGTTGCTATCATACTCTAAAAATTGTTCTGTTAAATAATAAATTAAACTAAACACAACTAAACTTATGGCAAAATACTTCAAAATAATACTAAACTCAAATGTAATCTGCAAGTGCTTTCGTACCATTATGTAATGACAAATTGTTATTGGAATTTGTGTAGATAGCATTATTATCGCCCAATAAGTTATCAAATCAATTAGATCATAATCTGATCCTGCCACCCAGAGCATAATTACCAATAAAGTAATGTAAACACTGTATTGAATTAGTAGCAACGTCGGTAATAGGAATAATTTACTTTTGATATATTGCTTAAAACTAGCCTTTTCATCCACGTCCACAGTTTCAACTCCCTTTAGCATTGATTGAAAAACTGTGCTTAGTGTGTTTAAGACCACCTGGAAAGTCATTATTATGACTACTGGGAATGCGATTTGATATATTGGATTTAGAATAAATAATCCTGGTTCTGCAAAAACTATTACTATTGCAGACAAAGGAAAAGCAAAAAAGAAAATCTGTGTAACATTTCTTTGGAGGTTCTCCATTTTGCCTTTTTGTAGTAATTTTGCATAAACAGCAGTTGAAATAAGACCCGAGTTACTAATTAAATTTGGTAAAAGTACTGCTGCAGTCCAAAACCCTATTCCCTCAACACTCCCTACCATTAAAGAAAAAACTACAACATCATATGCATGTACCATTCCTGCAATTCCAGGGTAAAATGGTAACCATGATAACCTAAACCATTTTTTTAGAAACTTTATTTGAAATTCCTTTTTAATTATTTCACGGGCAGATATTGCTAATACAATTATACTGCTTATGTTGGCTATGGCAACTGAAATAATTATGCCCATAACTCCCATATCGAAGAAATATACAAAAATTAATGCCATAGGAATTTGAGTTACACCCATTACTAGAATGCCATAGCTTACAGCCTGTGGTTTCCATCCTAAATTTATACCACTTAATACTCTATTCAAAAAAATTATTGGTATAAGAAAAGCGGCAAGAAATATTGATTCAAAATCGGTATCTGTTCCACTGTGTACAAAATGAACTATAATCAAATAAATGATAACTGCCATTGAAGAAAATATACCGCTTGAAAAAATTGCAGTTTTTGCAGATTCTAGGCCTCTTGCAACTTCTCGTGTTGCCCAATAGGAAATAATAGGTTCTATATTTAATACTCCCAAGAATAAAACAGTGATTACACCCCAGGTTCCAAATTCAACAGGATCTAGTGTTCTTGTTAGGATTATTGTAAACACAAGACCAGTTATTACAGTAAGTAAACCAACTACAACTGAAATCATGCCAGCGTAAGTTACCCGTATTTCTGCCAAAATTAATCTACCATGTTATAATTTACTATATTCTTCAATCTGATTTTCAGTAAATTTTTTCAAGTCATTTTTTTGTTCATATTGTTTATACCAGTCAACAGTCCACTTTAGTCCTAATTCTAGATCTATTTTTGGATTCCACTTCAAACCAGATTTAGATTTTGAACAATCTAATTTTAAAAAACTTGTTTCGTGCTGACAATTCTCATTATTAGCAATCCATTGGATATCATCCCCCCACATTTTTATGATATTTTCAACAATCCATGAAACAGGTTTTACATCTTTATCGTTTGGACCAAAATTCCAGCCTCCAGAATACTCTGAATTATCTTTCCAAATTTTTTCTGTCAATTCTAAATATCCTCTTAATGGCTCTAGTACATGTTGCCAAGGTCGTACAGCATTTGCACTACGAATTTTAATTGGTTTTTTGTCCAGTATACTTCTTATAATATCTGGTACAAGGCGGTTTTCTGCCCAGTCTCCTCCTCCAATAGCGTTTCCAGCACGAACTGAGGCAACAGCAATACCATGTTCCTCATAATTTGAACGGTTAAAAAAGGAATTTCTAAAGGCTGATGTTACAAGTTCTGCACATCCTTTGCTAGAACTATATGGATCATACCCACCCATAGGGTCATCTTCTCGATAACCTCTCTCTAATTCTTGATTTTCATAACATTTATCGCTAGTCACATTAATGACTACACACTTCTTACTTGATTTTCTAACTGCTTCTAAAATATTAACGGTTCCGATCACATTTGTTTGGAATGTCTCAATTGGGTCTGCATACGATTTGTACACTAAAGATTGTGCAGCCATATGAATTACTATATCTGGATTGTGTTTTTCTATAATATCTGTAATATGTTGTAAATCAATAACATCGCCCATAACTGATGTCATTCTTTCTTCTACATTTGCCAATTCAAATAAACTAGGTTTTGTCGGGACAGATTTAGAATAACCAATTAAATCCACATCTAATTTTTGTAACCATAATGATAACCAGCTTCCTTTGAATCCGGTATGCCCGGTTAGCAATACTTTTTTATTTTTCCAAAAATTTGAATCCATTACCATGTCTTCCAAGGAATATTTCCTGACCTGTATAATTTCTCCAAGTGATTTTTCTCTCTCAGAGTATCCATCGGATGCCAAAATCCATTGTGTTTAAACGCTGTTAATTTGTTTTCTTTTGCTAGAGTTTCTAAAGGTGATTTTTCCAATATGGTAGAATCATCATGTATGTAGTCAAAAATTTCTGGTTCAAAAACAAAAAACCCACCATTTATCCAAGTAGATTCAATACTATGTTTTTCATGGAATTCTGTAACGTAATCTCCATTTATTGATAATATACCAAATCTTTCTGGGGGATGAGCTGCTGTTAATGTAGCAACAGATTTTTTTTCTCTATGAAACGAGATTAAATTATTAATGTCTATATCGCTAAGACCATCACCATAGGTTGCACAAAAAGTACCATCAATGTGATTCTGAATTCTTTTTAATCTACCGCCAGTCATTGTATCGAGACCAGTATCAACTAATTCAACATTCCATGGTGCTGAATTAGTATTACTAAAATATTCTTTGATTTTTTCCCCTTTATATCCACAACAGATAACAAATTCATTAATATCATAATTCGAATAAATTTTCATAATGTGCCATAAAATCGGCTTTCCACCAATTTCAATCATTGGTTTAGGTTTTAAATGAGATTCTTCTGAGATTCTAGTACCATAACCACCAGCTAAAATAACACATTTCATCATTTTGTCCTAAAAAACAATTCCTTGATTAACCTTTGGTAGCTTTTTTGAAACTAGATTTTATAACAACGTAGATAACTCATAATTCAATGATTAAAATTCTGACAATTCTTCATACATTGCCTAGTGTTAAATCATATAGGACTTTATGCTTTGAACGTATTCTTCCCTATTTGAGAAGTAAAACTGATGTGCATATAACATGGTTAGTTTATCAACCAGAACGTTTGAAAATAGAATCTCAAATTGATCCTCACACTTCAATTTTAGATATTCATGATTTTAAAAATGCAGTTGAAGTTGTGCAACAAGTCAAACCAGATATAATATGGGTTGCACCAACACTCAATTTACCTGATTACGCATTATCATTAGCTGGAAAACACATGAATGTTCCAGTAGTTGGTGAACTTGTAACTGAACTTATGAAACAAACTAGTAAATTCGAAGTTAGTATATCATATTTTAAAATGTTCTTTGAAAGTTCTATTCCTACAGACGTGGTTGATAATAACAATAAATTCATGAGGAGAGGTAAATTTTTTCTATTCAAATATCAATTTGTGTTGAAAACTCAGTTAGCAATAAAAATGGGATTTTTAAAAATAATTAAGAGCTTTGTGTCTGATATGAATTATCATTTATCCGTTAATACAAATCTATACAATCCAAAATTTGCTGTAGATCTTCATTTTGTTGAAACAAAAAAACTTATTGACATATTAGTTAAAAACGGATTTGAAAGATCATCATTAGTTCCAACTGGGATACCGATGTATGATGACGTTTTTGAAAGATTAGAAAAAATAAAAGTAAAGCCAAAAACAGATGAAAGGAAGAAAATTCTATTAGTTACTCATGCTATGTTCGAACATGGTTTTTGGACACGAAGCCAAAGGGATTCATTAGTACGAGGAATTGTAAGTGAAATTTCTAAGCAAAAAAATGAAATGTCGTTAACGGTTAAAATCCATCCATCAAGTGAACTGCTTGTTGACTATCAAGAATTGATTAATCCTATTGATGATGCAATTCCTATTCACAAAGACGGCGATGTGGCAGAATTTATTAAAAACTCTGATGTTGTCATCGCATATTCTGGTGCTTCATCACTAGTTTATGCTATTGCATGCCAAAAACCAATAATTGTATGCAATTTTTATAATCTTGAAAATGATATATTTCAAGAAAAAGGGGTAGTATCAGAGTGTAAAAATAAATCCACTATTGTTCCCTTAATAAAAGAGGTTGTTGAATCAAATCCTGTAACTAAAGAGAAGATTGATGATTTTATTGAAGAGTTTTTTTACAAATTAGATGGGCGCGCATCAGAGAGAATCGGTGATACTATACTTAATTTGTTAAAAATAAGATAATCTTGGTGAGATTGAAATTATTTTTCCAAGACTTATTTTAGATATAAAAAATTTGATTAGTATACGAAAGGGAAATATGGAATAGATGTGTGATGGTATAAATGACTGAAAAAAAATCTGAGGAATTATGGAAATTACCCCTATACAAAATTTATACTGATGATGATGATGTCAATCTAATTACTAAAATTATTAAACGGGGTTCTGAATGGGCTATTGGTCCTGAAATAGAAGAGTTTGAAAATGCAGTTAGTGATTATGTTGGTGTAGATTATTGTGCAGTGTTAAATTCAGGCACTTCTTCATTACATGCAACTTTATTGGCATTTGGACTAGGAAATGGTGATGAGATTCTTGTACCCTCATTTTCATTTATATCTACTGCAAATGCTGTACTATTTGTCAATGCAACTCCGTCATTTGTAGACATTGAAGAAGAAACACTTGGTCTAAATCCAAAACTAATCACAGAAAAAATATCAGCCAATACGAAAGCAGTGATCCCAATGGATTATG
>Ga0208750_1000304_pt1 | contig 14730 bp, 10 predicted proteins | sample Knorr_S15_td_O2m_FD_185602 | JGI IMG/M metagenome (GOLD analysis project Ga0208750, IMG submission 185602) | Marine microbial communities from Southern Atlantic Ocean transect - Knorr_S15_td_O2min_ad_340m_LV (SPAdes) (version 2) | ecosystem: Environmental > Aquatic > Marine > Oceanic | place...
AAAACACTTAAAAACGAGGAAATGAATATGGGAATTTTAGTTGAATGTCCAGCATGCAAGATAAGAAGTGGACTTAAAAGAAGGATATGTAAATGTGGAAATAAAGTCCAAAAAGCCGAATCAAAGAATTATTGGATTGAGTACTACTTAGAGGGTAAACGTACCAGAGAACGGATAGGAATGAGCAAACAAGCTGCCGAGAATCGTTTACGAGAAGTTCAAACTGCTAAAGCTGAAGGAAGGACTATCCGCAAAAATAAGAATACTATTATTACTCTAGGAAGTCTGAGAGAATGGTATCTTGATTTATCAGAAGTAAAGCAAAGAAGAAGTTTTTCGAGTATTAAAAAATGCCTCAGAATTTGCGTAGAAGGCATAGGAGATATTACAGTAAGTCAATTGTCAAAAAACCGTCTTGAATTATTCAGAAAAAAGAGGCTTACAGAAATTTCTAAACGTAAGGGACGAGCCGTTAAGCCTTCTACAGTAAATAGGGATGTTTCAAACTTGAGAGCAATGTTGAATAAAGCTCTTGAACATGCAAAAATTGAAATAAACCCAATAGGACGAATAAAACTCCTAGAAGAAAACAATGTCCGAGAAAGGGTATTGAGTCAAGATGAGTTTGAGTCTCTGTATCTGCATTGCCCACCATCATTAAAAGGGATTGTATTGATTGGGTTCTATCTTCCAATGAGGCAAGCGGAAATTTTAAACCTCACTTGGAAAGAGATTGATCTCAAAATGGGATTCATTAGACTTGGCGGAGAACGTACAAAAAACAAAATTGGTCGGAATATTCCATTACATCCACGAATTATTGAATTTTTACGTACCTGTCCTAGGCCTATTGATGGGGGGTATGTGTTTGGTAACAGCAGAAGATTTAATAGGAAAGCATATAACAAAGCAGTTGAATCTGCTGGAATTGCGGACTTCAATTTCCATGATCTAAGGCATTGTGCCATTAATAATATGAGACTTGCTGGGAATGATCATTTTGTTATTAAACAGGCATCCGGAGCCAAAACAGATAGTGCTTTCCAAAGATATAATTTAGTCACGGAGCAAGAGATGAAGAGTATTAAATGGTTGGATGAAAAGAGTGGAAAATCCGGAACGATGGACACCTATATGGGCACCAGCACAAAAAAAAGATTGTATAGATTGTTCTAAGTATCTGATTTATAATGGTGCTCCCACCGCGACTCGAACGCGGAGCTAGGGATTAGGAATCCCCTATTTTATCCAGTTAAACTATGGGAGCCGATTGTGTATAGGAAAAATAGCTGATAAATATTAAGCAACGTTTCGTTAGCATAAATCAAGACAACATTTATTATTTTTGACTTAGGAACAGGTCTCCAAATTTGAAAAATCTGACTGAAGATTCACTGGCACGATAAGCAGACAAACTCACGATATGTTAGAAAAATATAAATCTATTACTAAAGAAATTATTGATTTGGCTAAACAATATGGAGCAGAACACGCATCAGTTTCACTTGCCAACTCAACGTCTTTTCAGGTTGATGTACGTGAGGAAAAAATTGAATCACTTCAGGAATCAGGTTCATCCGGGGTTCATCTAACAGTTTCAAAAAACAAACGCAGATCTACTGTTTCTTCAAATGATCTGCGAATTGAGACACTGGGCCCTTTAATCAGTACAACTATGGATGCACTCCCTTTTATGGGTGAAGATGAGTTTTACAGCCTTCCTGACCCTGCGTTACAAGGACGTGCACCGGGTAATCTGGAATTTCTTGATCCGGATTTTAACAAGTTGAGCTCTGAAGAAAAAGTACAAATTCCAATCGATTTGGAACAGTTGACTCTGAACTCTGATAGAAGGTTAAGAACAGAGCAATCATTTTATTCCGACAGTATTTCTCACATGGTTCATGCGGATTCCAACGGCTTTCTTGAAGGCGAGACAAAAACTATTTATAGTCTTGGGGTTTCGATGGTTGCAGATGATGCAAAATCAACTTCTGAAGGAGCCGGTGATTCAACTAACATCGGACGTAAACAAACGGACGGTTGGTACAGTGCTGCTCGTTTTCACAAGAATCTGACTCCCTCCCGGGAAATTGTAGAAAAAGCCTGTCATAGAACCTTACGCAAACTTGGTGCAGTCAAACCGGCAAGCCAGGAAGTCCCTGTAGTTTTTAGTTCGGAAATGGCTCAAAGTTTTCTGGGTAAAATAGCCTCTGCATTAATGGGCGAAAATCTTTTTCGTAAGCAATCCTTCCTCTTGAATCGGCTAAATGAATCTATTGCAGATTCTAAAATAAACCTGATAGATAATCCTTTACTTCCAGGAAAACTTGGGAGTCGTCACTTTGACAGTGAAGGAGTTGAGGCCAAACCTTTAGTTTTGATAGAAAATGGTGTACTGAAAAATTATATGCTCTCTACATATTCTGCAAATAAACTTGGAATGACTTCCAACGGTCACTCTGGAGGAATTTCCAACCTGATTCTTAATCTTGGTGATTATCCGGAAGAGGAATTGATTGCAAGCGTCAAAAACGGATTGTATTTGACCTTTATGTCAGGTCAGGGAGCAAATATTGTTACAGGAGATTTCTCTAGGGGGGCACAGGGAATTTGGATTCGTGAAGGGAAATTGGCTGAGCCGGTAAGTGAATTTACTATTGCAGGTACTTTTACTGAAATGTTGAATAATTTGAAAATGATTGGCAGTGAAGTTGATGAAAGAAGCTCAATTCTCACACCATCTTTTAAAATTGACAAAATGGCAGTGAGCGGAACCTGATAAATCAGGAAGAGCTTACTAAGTCTCGGACAGTTGACGCAGAATGTTCAAGCAGAGATGTTCTGAATTGTTCCCCGGAAATTCCCTGTTGGCGCAATTCTTTGGCTGTCAGTTTAAGTCCTTCCAGATATTCGAGTACAGCAAATTCAGATACATCCTGATTTAGTAATTTTTCGGTACCTTCGTACATTGCAACTATCAAAGTTTGATGTTGATTGTCTCCTAAGGCAAAGCGCATAGGTATAGTTCCTTGTTCAAAATGTTGACGAAAACTGCGAATATTTTCAAATGAAAGTCTTTGACTTCCTGATACAGAAGAAAGAGTTCCATTACCTTTTTCAGTAAAATTTAGCGGAATTGCAGATTTTGTTTGGTTTACATTCATTGTATTGTAATGATTGGTAGTGGATTTGACGTTCTTATATTCAAAACAAGTGTGATGCAAACACCATGAAATTTTCACTCAATTACTAAAGGTTAATGAATAATCCCCGGAAAATTCTGGTAATTCGTTTTAGTGCACTGGGTGATTTGGTGCTGACTTCACCAATATTTCGAGAATTGAAGCGTATTTATCCTGATTTAGGAATTACATTGCTGACTTCATCAGGACAAGGCACTGTCCTTGATAACAACCCTCACATTGATCAAGTCATCAGGTACAGTAGAAATGGATCCGGTGTTCTGCTGAAAACCTTGATACAAAAATTGCGGAGGGAAAGATATGACCTGATTTACGATGCTCACCGTTCTTTGAGAAGTATTTGGATTGTCTGGAATCTTTCCGGATTCGGGCTTTTTAAATATCCGCAAGTTTGGTCCATCAACAAGCGCAGTTGGAAACGTGATTTACTCATTCGTTGGAAACTAAATTTTCTCAAAAAAACACTATCTCAACGTCAGCACCTGCTTCGTCCTTTACAGGATCACACAAAGTTGGAATTGAATAACCGGACTGAACTATTTCCGGACAAAAATGCTGTTTTACTAATTCAGGAATTTCTAAAAAAAAACAACTTTCTTCCCAAACGGTTTGTTGCTATAGGTCCGTCTGCATCCTATCCTCTGAAATGCTGGCCACTGGTTTATTTTAATGAAGTGATTTCAAGTTTGCTTGAGCAAGGTTGGTCTGTAGTACTGGTCGGGGGTACAGGTGAAAAAGAAACTATTCAACTTGAAAAAGAATTTTCAGGGAAGGTACAAAGCGTAGCAGGCCGGTTTTCTCCACTTGAAACTGCTGAATTGCTTAGGCAAGCCAGCATTGTTGTTACTAACGACACTTCTGTTGGTCACCTGGCGGAGTCGATGCGTACCCCTGTTATTGTTTTGTTTGGAGCAACTGTGAGAGAGTTTGGCTATGCTCCATTTTTGGAAGAAAGTAAAATGCTGGAAACAGAGGAAGTACTGGGTTGCCGCCCATGTTCCCGTGATGGCCGCGGAGAATGCCGTAATCCGGACTATTTGCGCTGTTTAACCACGATTACTCCGGAAATGGTTTTGTCCCTAATTCCGAAGACTAAAACTAGTTAGTGGTTGCTGAAAAAGTTTTTCTTTTGTCATCCCGGACTTGATCCGGGATTCAAAAACTGTTTTTTAAGCATCAACTAATTATTGTTCCGCAGATTCAGTTTGACTGCTTTCTTGAGTAAACTTTGTATTGACTTCCTGTAGGTTCAACCGGCCGGCATCAGACATATCCCGCATAGATTGTACAAATAATTTGCGGGCTGCACGGATTTCTTCTGAATCCGGTGATTTCGTTTTTAGTGAAGAAACGAGGGCAGGACGGCTTTTTTCAGGGAAACACATGATTGCTGCTTCCTTGATTTTTGAGGTAGTACCAGAAATTGCAGTTATCACATCATCAGGTTGTAATTTTCGCACAACTTCCAGCAATATATCTTTTGGAACAACTGGTATTGACTCAAAAATAAAGCAATGACTTTCAATGTTCTCACTGAGTTTTATGTCTGAAGTACGCAAGCCCTTAACCAGTTCTTCCCTGGTTGTATTGTCCAAATCACCAAGGACATCTGCAATGAATTTTATTCCATCAACTCCGACTGTACCATCATCAGGCACATGTCTGGCTTTTTCTGCAAGGTTGTAGCCAATCTTCTCCACCAGTTCAAGGGGAAGTTCGTGGAGTTTCCCCAATTCCAATGCCACTTGTGTACGCTCGTCTTTGGATAAATCACGTAATAATTCAGCAGCCTCATCACTCTCCAAACGCCCAAATATAAAGGCTTTTATTTTTGCAGGTTCGTCTTTAACCAAAAAACCGATTTGTGATGTACTAAGCTCATCCATGAAACTGAATGGATTTGATTTATTTTGTTCGGGATCAGTTAACTGTTTGGTAAGAAAAAATTTCTGTATGTCCTTTAACATCTCATTCTCTTCTTCAGGTGAAGAACTAGCTTCTTCCGCTAATTTTTCCAGATCCAAATAAGTATTTTGAGGAATAGTATCTGAGAAAAGTTTTCTTGATGTAGTCATTCCCAGAGTAGCGATCAACTGGGTCAGCATGTCCATCGATTGTTTGTCCCGAGACATTTCTTGGACTAATTCTTGTTTCCAGTCATCACGACCAATCATCTGTTTAATAATTTCTTGAATGAGTCGCTCGTTGTCTGCGATTAGGACAGCATCATTTAACTGGTTTTCATGGTTTTCATGACTTTTTAGGAGTTTAGCATTAGTATCCGCAATTGAAGCAAAACCTTGATTATCAGGCAAAGGTAATTGAGGCGTTTCAGATTGAGGCGGCATCAGGGCAGGAAAACCTTCTTGTCCGGTTGAGATTGCTTTGAATTTTCTTAGTTTCCAGAGAACCCAGAAAAACAAAAGAATAAGTAACAACAACATTCCGGCAAGAATTATTTCAATGTCGCTCATTCTCAGCCAAAACGGTTCTTCATCTAGTGATTCTCCATCTTGTTCTTCAGACGGTTCACCACTCTGCAATGCAACTTCTTTATCTTTTGGGTCATCTTCCGGGAGGGCTTTCGCCATTGGATCCGGTAAACCTGCTGAAGAAGGATCACCAACCTGCTCAGGAAATGGATCACTAGGCAAAATTGGCACAAAAATCAGTTCGTCTCCACGCTCATAATCAAGTCCACTTAGGATAGGTACAATTTCACCGATGTAAGTGTTTACTGAAGGTGAAACTTCTTTGTGCATCACTAAATCTACACGCATCCGTGTGATTTCCCAGTATTTAGCACCTGAACCTACAGGATCATTGAGTTGTCCGAATCCTGGAAGCGCCTCGTTTGCTATACTACCGATGGAACGTTCCTCTCCAAACAGTTTTACCCGCAGTACGTAATCCTTAGTATCCAGGTAATATTTGAGACCATTGCGTATTGCTTCTTCAATTTCAAACTGCCGGACACTTAGCGACTTGACGCGTTCCTGGGCTTCAAGGGATAAGTCTGGGTTGAGCAAAAATAAAATTATTGAGGATACTAAAATAGATTGAAAAACTCTTTTCAGTCCCATGAATTTGCGCTTCTGTATCCTTGAAAATATTTTTGTATTCATTTGTTACCTTGACAAACGCATGAGATATTTTTTCAGACCTTCATTTGTTGGATCAAGTTCAAGCGAGTGCTGCCAATTTTCTATTGCCATTCTATTCCATCCGAGACGATAGTAAACTGAACCCAGCATAGCAAAAGCTTGTGAGGAGAAGGGATTAAGTTCAATTGCTCTTCTAAGAGCAGTAATAGCAGCATCATAATCTTCCTTCAAATATGCTTTTCTAACCTGTAACAAATAACGTGCTGTTTCAACCCGAGTCTTTTGGTCTATCCGGCGGGGTTCTGGATCAGGTTCCAATATAGCTTCCGGCTTATCTTCAAGTGTTTCATTGTCTTTTTTCTGCTCTGCCAACTCAAGTTCTCCCGCACCTGCATCCGGCGTTTTATTATCTGTTTCCCCTCCATCTTTATCCTCTTTTAGCTCTTTATCTTCTATACTCTCTTCCTTTTCTTCACCGTCTACTTTTTCATCTTCCCCTACTTTTTCATCTCCATCATCCTTTTTGGCCAGTTCTGCGGCTGCGTTATCAAGAGTATTTACTGAAGATTGAGCGGGTGTTGTAAACGGGACATGCACCATTCTTAGAACGTCTCTGCCGGTTAAATTCAGGAACCTGATTCGTTCGTCCAATATTTGTCGAATGACTTCCACATTAAACAAAGAAACCGGAGTATTGACGACAGCAAATATTGTAGTGTATGGTCTTACTTGATTAACTATCCCAATTATTTTTTTAGACTGTGTTGGTACCCAGACATTATTTTCAAATCCTGGAAGCTTGACTTTAGAAATACTTTTATCCACCTTAGTGACAGGAACGGTTTCCAGAATATAACGAATACTAACCGTTACTCCTACGTAATCCTTAGGAAGTACCTCGCGAAAAATAATATCTATCTTTTTTTCTAGATCCCGTTCAACTTTTCTTTGTTCCGGAGGTGGAGGAAGTTTTACTTCACCTTTATTGCTTTTGCTTTTATTGTCCTTTTTTTCCCCGTCTTTTCCTAAATCTTCATCTATTTCTTCCTTGATCAGCTTAAATGGAACAGCAAGTAGCTCTTCAAGGGATTGTTTTTTCTCTGCTGCCTCTTCTGCCTTTTCCGGAGATGGATCCTCTACTTGTGATTCATCCTTTCCATCAGACGTCTCTTGAGCAGATGCATTTTCGCCAAAATAAAACGTCAGAAAACAAATAATCAGTAAGCTAAAAAGTGATGCAAGGTCACCTGAAATTGTGTTTTTTCTCATTCCTTACTCCAGGTTATTCAGCATTTGACGAACTTCTTTATCTTTTGGATCTAAACGTTGTACATGCCGCCACATTTCCAATGCCTCCTCTTTTTCTTCCAGGAGGAAATGCAAGGAACCTTTCATTTTTAAGATAAATATTTTGTCTGCTCTTTTAACTGCGGCTTTCAAACCTTTTTCCGCCCATTCCAAACCTGAAACGTAATCTCCTGTTTGGAAAGCTTCAAGAATCTTTAATCGATAATCTTTAAGTGCAGTGCGTTGTTCAGGCGAAATAGAATCAACTGAACGTTCCGGGAACCTTTTGCGGATAATTTCCAGAACATCGCCTCTTTCCGCATCAAAATTTATTGCCAGAGGAACAGCTTCCTTGAGGAAAGTATCCACTGAAGGCAGAACAGTGTCGTCGAGAAGTAAATTTATAGCCATCTTTATATTACTGGCAGAAGGAGGTGCATTTTCAGTTTTTTCAGTTTTTTCAATCAAAGAAAATTTTACATTTACAACAAAATCAGTTTTAGCGACATATTTCAACAATAACTCTGTAAGTTTCCTCCTTACAATTTGTTCTTCATATGGAGCAATACTGTCAGAAAATGGTTTCGGAAAAGAGCTGCGTTCCACTGAAACTACATCTCCGCGATCAGCATTGAAAAACTCCTGAGCAGGAATCAGTTTCTTTACAAATATCTCCTGAGTTTCAGGCAGTGTGTTGTCCAGCAAAACACTGACTTGAACCGATCTTAGGGCTTCCTTCAGCTCATGGTTTTGCTTTACACTTTCAGAGATTTCGTCATCACCCTCTACATTTTCAACGTTTGTATCAACTTTAGATGTGTCAGAATCAAGCGGTAAGTTTTTCAGTTGCACTTCCTGCAACAATTTTTTGTCCCAATTAATTATTACAGAAACATTAAACCGTTCCGGCGAAAGGTAACGTGCGAGTAATTGATCAATATCTATTTTAAGACTTTGTTCAAAAGCAGCTGTTTTTAAAGTTAAGCCTTTGCTGGTTGCATCCTGCAAAGGTACTGCAATTACAAAATTAGGACTGTCAATGGGATGAATTAAGTTAGACTGGAGATCACCACGTTGTAAAACAATCCGCAGGATACGTTTATTGCCCTGTGTCTCTTCGATAACTGAAACATGATTTTTCCCACCACTAGTTTTCTGATTGAAGAGCACTTTTTTCTTCACAGGAAGCTCATCTACAGGCTCAATAGAATCTTCAGTTGAAGTACTACAACCGCCTAGACTCACCAATAACAAGAGGCCAACTATAAATATTGGCAAAAATGAAAGTGATGTTCTGCAATTGTTATTTGGTTTCATGACATTAAGTATATCTTTGGAACTCATAATTATAATTAGAATTCATCTCCACTGAATTTCCATCCAATTGAAACAATTGATGCACTTGAAGCAGTAGCACTTTCATCTGTTGTCAGCAAGGCCAGTAAATGGTAACTAAGCGTCAATTGTTCCGCAACAGAGACCGTAAAACCTGTTTTGAAATATGCCGGATTACTGAATGGTGTAACAGTCATCATACCTAAACCAGCTATTAGCCCAAATGATACTTGGTCACCGCCAAAGTTGAAAAGGTCATATCCAATTGTGCCATCAATCAAAAATCCAGTGATTGCTTTCTCATATTTATCTGTCAAGTTGGAATTGTCATCACTCAAAAATGAACCCCCTCCAGTTAAACTCCAGTCATCTGCAAGTCTAATCATTTTTTCCCCGCCGAGAACTCTAGCCTGGTGATCAACTGTGATTTGGCCAGATGAATCACTGGTGAATTTAATTGGGACCGTCATCTTGCCGTAGAAAGCATGTATGTAAGACCCACTTTTGGGCGGCCTTCCGGTCACAATTTTAGAAAAAACAATTTCTCCATTTTTTGCATCATATGCATTAAGTGAAATCGAGAGTTGTCCTTTGCTTGTAAACAAGGCAATATCAAGAAATCCATTAACATTTAATTCTTTGGCAATCTCTCGACGAAATTTGTCGTCAGCGATTCCACGACTAATTTTAAGAAAACTGCCAGAAATGTTGGTTCGAATTTGACTACATGCCTCGCAGACGCTCACCTTCAACTTTATCTGACTGGTGAGTGTTTGTTGTAAACGTGCAGTAGCAACTTTGCGAAAACTACTTGGCAGGGTATCTCCGTATGAAATATTCGAAATCGCCACGGAACTGATTTTGGATCCCATACTTTGAACTGAGTCAACCAATTTCCAAGTGAGTTCTTCTAGCTGAGCAATCTGCTGATCTTTCCAGTATACATAGTCTGACAATTCTTCTGCCAGTGCTGTGTTCATACTCAAGGCAAAAATAAACTGTACCAAAATCAATTTATACTTAAAATATTTCATTTGTAAATTGTCAAAAATTTGGTGTGTTTTTTGCTGATTCTACAGAAGAAAACAATTATAGTTACCTGATAAACATTCTGCAACCTTCCTGCCAATATTGACCAAGTAAAATGCTAAATCGAATTGTTTCCTCTGAAAAAAATCAAATTGTGACTTTGAAAGTCGTTGATGAGTTGAGGCATGTAGATATCAAGCCGGCAATGCATGCACTTGAAAAGGGTATTTTTTCAAGTAATTCGGAGAAGATTAATCTGGATTTAAACAATCTGCAAGTCATAAGCCATGATACACAGGAACTCCTGGGATTAGTTATCAGGCACGTTCGACTGCAAAATATACCCATTACTATTTCCGGAAGTTCTCAGATTGATCCAGGAATTCTATTGTCGATTTCCGAAGGCAGACCCCAACTTCTTGAACAGCAGCAACAAGAAAAAGTTCCATTCAGGATAAAGCCAAAATATTTTTCTCGTTTCTCAACCCCTTTCTTTTCCAAAAGACACAAAGATTACACCAATCAGGATCTAATTATTGAGACTGAGGAAGATCAAAATAAAGCGGACAACCAACGGAAATCTGGTCAGAATGAACAGCAGGAAGAAGCAGAAAATACAGTTCGGGGAGTAGTTAATGAAAATTATTCACGCTGGCTTTTGTTAGGTTGGTTCCTGTTTTTTAGTTTTACCAGCGTGGCTATCACGTTATTGATTTTACTCTGGCCGGAGTATCAATCCGGCAAAATTTATGATGTCTTATTGTCCGACAATAAATCATTTTTGTTTGTAAAAAGTGAAGTGGCACAAAGTTATTTAATGCAGACAACACCGGAGAGTTCCTTTATCCAGGCGGTAAAAAAAGAAAATTTAGCTGAAGTTGAAAGATTTATTGATGAAGGTGTTGATTTGGAACTGAAGGATCTCAATGGATATACACCTTTGATGCATGCGGTCAAACAGCAAAATACTGAACTGGTAAAGCTGCTGGCAGAATATGGGGCGAATGTTGACACTTCAGATGGACTTGAAGACACTCCACTGGTTTGGGCTTCTTCAATGAAAAATGAGGCCATTGTAAAAGTATTACTGGAACATGGTGCTGATCCGGATAAAGGTAATTTTTCACCGTTAATGTGGGCTGCATATTACGGTAATTTACGGCTGGTAAAAATGTTTTTGGAATCAAGGGCAAATCTGAATTCACGCACTAACGAAGGCTGGACAGCACTAATGTGGGCAGCCGAGAGGGGCAATTTGCAGGTTATTTGGGAACTGTTAAAACGAGGAGCAAGTGTTAATATGCAGAATAATAATGGTCAAACAGCTCTAATGCTGGCAGCAGGAAGAGGAAGAACAGGTTCAGTAGGTTTACTGCTCAATAAAGGCGGTGATGCATTTGTAGTTGATTTTAATAAAAAAACGGCTGCTGATTATGCCCGTTCCAAGCAACGAAATGAAGTTCTTCAAATACTTGAAAAGGAATTTGAATTGCGGTGATGAGAACTGTTTTTGCGGAACTGAAACTTTAATTTGCAGGAAGTGTTTGCAAAAGTGCAGACAAAACCCTGACAGCTTGCACATTGTTTCCGCCTCCAGGGATAAGGATGTCAGCGTTTTGCTTGCTGGGTTCAACAAATTTTTCGTGCATAGGACGAACGGTAGCAAGATATTGTTCGGTTACTGATGTGACAGAACGTCCCCGCTCGTTGATATCACGATCCAACCTCCTGATGAATCTTAAGTCTGAAGGTACATCAACAAAGACTTTTAAATCCATTAATTCGCAGAGTTGAGAATTATTCAGAACCAGGATCCCATCTACAATCAATATCTGGCAGGGGGATATTTTTTTTGTCTTGGAATTCCGCAAATGCTGTGGGAAATCATAAATAGGAACTTCAACTTTTTCCCCGGAAATTAGTTGAACCAGATGTTTCATTAAAAGTTCTGTTTCCAATGAATCCGGATGATCAAAATTAATTTTGGTACGCTCTTCAAATGATAATTCAGGCCTGTGCCGATAATATGCATCATGGTGTAGTACAGCTATTTTCTCCGGACCTATGCGTTCTACAATCTCATTTATAATTGTTGATTTACCTGAACCAGAACCACCGCTGATTCCTATCACGAAAGGTTTTGATCTGGAATTCTTCATAGACACAAATGAATCAGTAGTATATTTTGTAAAGCATTCGCAAGGAGATCAGCAGGAGAAAAATTGCAAACCAGCGTTTGAGTCTTTCTTTATCCAAGCTGTGAGCCAGTTTTGCCCCTTGTGGTACCATGACCATGGTCATTGGAATTATGCACAAAAATCCTGCTAAACTGAAGTAACCATAGCTTAAAGGAGGAAGGCTTATACTGTTCCATCCACTGAAGATATATCCAATTACTCCAGGAAGGGCTATCATCAACCCTAAACTTGCAGATGTTCCTACAGCACTTAGCATGGGTAAGCTGTAAGCAGTCAAATAAGAAGTAAAAAAAACTCCGCCGCCAATACCCATCATTGCTGAAAATAGGCCGATTAATCCTACAACACTCCACACTTTAAGTTTTGCAGGTAGTTTGGTGTCAAGAACGAACTGCTTCTTTTGAAATAGGTTTAACGCAATAACCAGGGCAATCACTGCAAAAATGGCTTTGAGCACAGAACCACTAAGATTTCCCGCCAGTAATGAACCAATTAACGCACCGCCAGCCACAGGTAGTGCTAACTTACGAAACATAACTATGTTTCCGGAACCTCTTTTATAGTAAGACCAGGCCGATGAAATTGAAGTTGGAACGATTATCCCCAACGTAGTTCCAACCGCCAGGTGGGTTGTGAGTTCCGAAGAATAACCCAATTCATCAAATACGTAGAATAAAGCCGGAACTAAAATTATTCCTCCACCTACTCCAAACAGTCCGGCCAGTAGTCCGGCAAATGCACCTGACACCAAAAGTAATCCCAGCAAAGAAAGCAATTCAGGGTTAAAAAGAGAAGGATGCATGAAGTCTCAGATTATTGTATTCAACCAGAAAATTGCTGATAAATGGAGTATTTTTTTAATAAGAGCACTCTTATTTTCTTTGTGGTGCTCGGTTTATGGGTAGCAAAGAATGCATTTAGAAAAAAATTAAGTTTTAGAGATTTTAATTTTCTTTGTACCTTTCAGATTTGGAAAGCAAATTGGCAAAACTTCCGCAAAAGTTTTTACAAAATATGGAGTGATTTTTCCAATGATGCTTTCATCTAAATCATCAAAATCTTTTTTATTTTCAGTAGGAAAAATTAATTGAGTTATACCTGCCCGTTTTGCTGCAATAGTTTTTTCTTTGACTCCGCCTATTGGCATGACTAAGCCTGTGAGCGTCAACTCTCCTGTCATCGCAAGATTCGGAATAACTGCTTCCTGTGCAACCAATGATTGAAGTGCGCAGGCCATTGTAATTCCTGCGGATGGACCGTCTTTTGGTGTGGCACCGGCTGGTACATGCAGGTGAACAAAATTTTGTGCAAAGAAATTCTTTATTCTTTCGTCATTACTGCCAAGGGAGCGGATGAAAGTATAAGCAATTTCCGTTGATTCTACCATCACGTCTCCTAGTTGTCCGGTTTGTTTAAATCCAGGATTTTTGGCTTCAACACTGGAGGCTTCAATGAACAAAGTGGCACCACCGACGCTGGTATAGGCCAACCCTGTTATTACTCCAATTTTAGGTTTTTTGTAGCGCGATTCTTCTGCAAAGGTCTTTCGTCCTAACATATCCGGAAGATCGTCTTTGGAAACCTTAACTTGATCAATCTCCTCTTCTACAAATTTTCTTGCAGTTTTTCTCAGTAATTTTTTAAGATTATTTTCTAAACTTCGTACTCCAGCTTCACGGGCATAGCCATCAATGATTTCTCGCAATACTGGTTTGGGTAGTGAAAACTGGGTTTTTTTGAGTCCGTGTATTTTTAATTGTTTAGGTAACAGATGTTTTCGTGCAATTTCCAGTTTTTCTTCAAGGATGTAACCGGATAGCCGGATGACTTCCATCCTGTCGAGCAGTGCAGGTGGAATTGAGTCAGTTTGATTTGCAGTACAAATAAAAAGTACTTTTGAAAGATCAAAACGTACATCCAGATAGTGATCCAAAAAGTCTTTGTTTTGTTCAGGATCTAAAACTTCCAGCAAAGCAGAAGCAGGGTCTCCATGAAAACTTGCACCAATTTTGTCTATTTCATCCAACATAATTACCGGATTGGCAGTTTTGCAGGTTTTGATTGCATTAATGAATTTGCCTGGAAGTGCACCTATGTATGTGCGACGATGACCTTTTATTTCTGCTTCATCACGCATTCCACCCAGAGAAAAACGAAAATATTTGCGTCCCAAGGCCCTGGCAATCGACTGTCCTACAGAAGTTTTCCCAGTACCAGGAGGTCCAACCAGCAAAACAATTGAGCCTGCCAAATCACCTTTGATGATTCCTACAGATATCAGTTCCAAAATTCTATCTTTGACATCTTTAAGGCCATAGTGATCACGATTAAGAATTCGAGCTGCTCGTTGAATATTAAAGAAATCTTTACTGTAGATGCCCCATGGTAAAATTGTCAGCCAGTCCAGATATGTTCGTGTCACGTTATATTCTGGTGAAGCAGGTTCAATTAATCGTAATTTTTCAAGCTCCTCATCTATACGTTCTTCTGCCTCTTCAGAGAGTTTAAGCTTTTTTATACGTGCTTCATATTTATCTGTTTCACTTTCAGAACCTTCCTTGGTGATTCCCA
>Ga0208750_1000306_pt1 | contig 14717 bp, 9 predicted proteins | sample Knorr_S15_td_O2m_FD_185602 | JGI IMG/M metagenome (GOLD analysis project Ga0208750, IMG submission 185602) | Marine microbial communities from Southern Atlantic Ocean transect - Knorr_S15_td_O2min_ad_340m_LV (SPAdes) (version 2) | ecosystem: Environmental > Aquatic > Marine > Oceanic | place...
CAATAAGAGCATCTCCTGTAGTAGTGTGATCTAAGCAGATAATATGGCCCGATGGTTCTCCTCCTAAAATCCAACTTCTTTCCCTTAAAGCCCTTAAAACATATTTATCCCCTACATCTGTCCTCAAGAATTCTATTCCTTCCCTCTCTAGAAACAATTCCAAAGATTTATTTGTCATAAGAGTACCTACAATCCCTTTATAAGACTCCTTATTAGGATCTGAGCCGTTCGTAGAAATTAAGGTATAGAGAAGATCATCCCCGTCTAATATTTTTCCATTTCTATCAACTAAAACTAATCTATCTCCATCACCATCAAAAGCAATACCAAGATCAGCCCCATTAGAAATAACTTCTTTCTGTATTTTTTCTGGGTTTGTTGAACCACACTCTGCGTTGATGTTAATTCCATCAGGAGAAGTAGATATTTCTATTACTTTACATCCTAATTCCTTAAAGACCTCTGGCGCTACTGAATAATTAGCTCCATTTGCACAATCAATAACTAAAGTAAGTCCAGATAAGTCTAGGTTTGAAGACGCAGACAAACAAAAATCAATGTACATTTCTTGAGCATCTTCTAATCTGCTAGCTTTTCCCAGCTCTAAAGAATTTACAACTGAGCTATTCTCTAAAAGAATATCTTCTATTTTTTTCTCCAATCCATAATCAAATTTAAAGCCGTCTTTAGTAAAAAATTTAATGCCATTGTCACTAAATCTATTATGTGAGGCACTTATCACCAATCCAGCCTGATTGGTAGATTTTGCTAAATAAGCAACTCCAGGAGTAGGCATGGGTCCAACCAAGGTTACATTTACGCCGGCTGAAATGAATCCTGATTCCAAAGCGGACTCAATCATATATCCTGATATTCTTGTATCCTTGCCAATTAAAATACTTTCAACACCTTCTTCTTTTAGAATCTTTCCTGCAGCCCATCCAAGTTTTACCATAAACAATGGATTCATTTTGGATTCTACTGCTCCTCTTATTCCGTCTGTACCAAAACGCCAGTCTAAAGGAAAGTAATCAGGTATTTTTTTTGAAGACATTAATTTAAGGTTATCTTAGTAAAAACCTTTCAACTTTGTTCTGCTGTATCCCCTACTGAAGGATCATTCTTTTTTTTGCTTTCAGTTTTATTTTCTTTTGAACCAGGGGCCCTGGGCTTTGCCCCTGCCATAATGTCATCTATCTGTTCCGAATCTAAAGTTTCGTACTCAACTAGTGATTGAGCCATTAAATGAAGACTATCTATATTTTCTTTTAATATATGAGTTGCTTGCTTATAACAATCAGAAATAATTAATTTCACTGCTTTATCAATTTTAGAAGCAGTTTCATCGGAAATATCTTGTTTAGCACTTCCAACGGATCTACCTAAAAAAGGTTCATCTGTTTCATCTCCGTACCGCATAGGACCCAACTCTTGAGAGAGACCCCATTTAGTGACCATATTGCGAGCTAATTCAGTTGCCCTTTCAATATCATTGGAAGCTCCAGTGGTTATTCCTTTTTCACCGTATACAATTTCTTCAGCTATTCTTCCGCCATATAGCCCACAGATTCTGTCGAGAAGAGATTGACGGCTGTGACTATACTTGTCTTCTTCAGGAAGAAAAACTGTTACCCCCAAAGCCCTTCCTCTTGGAATGATAGTTACCTTATAAACTGGATCGTGCTCTTCTAATAATCTTCCTACTATTGCATGACCCGCTTCGTGATAAGCAGTTTTAAGTTTATCTTTTTCAGATATAACCATAGATCTTCTCTCTGTACCCATCATTACCTTGTCTTTGGCAAAATCCATCTGTTCCATACCTACAAGTTTCTTTCCAGACCTTGCAGCAAATAGAGCTGCTTCATTTACTAGATTCGCTAAGTCTGCTCCTGTAAATCCTGGAGTCCCCCTGGCAATCACTGAGGGATCTACATCTTCGCCTATCGGAACTTTCTTCATATGAACTTTGAGAATTTGTTCTCTTCCTCTTATATCAGGAAGTGGAACAATTATTTGGCGATCAAATCTACCTGGTCTTAATAAAGCGGGATCCAGTACATCTGGTCTATTTGTTGCTGCGATTATGATAATGCCCTCATTTTGTTCGAAACCATCCATTTCAACTAGAAGTTGGTTGAGAGTTTGTTCTCTTTCATCATGTCCTCCACCTAAACCAGCGCCTCTATGTCTTCCAACAGCATCTATTTCATCTATAAAAACAATACAAGGAGCTTGTCTCTTGGCTTGCTCAAACATATCTCTAACTCTTGAAGCACCAACTCCTACAAACATTTCTACAAAGTCTGAACCAGAGATAGTGAAAAAAGGAACTTGAGCTTCTCCTGCAATAGCTCTTGATAACAAAGTTTTTCCTGTCCCAGGAGAACCTACCATCAATATTCCTGTAGGAATCTTTCCTCCTAATTTTTGGAACTTTGAGGGATCCCGAAGAAAATCCACTATTTCTTGTACTTCTTCTTTAGCTTCTTCTATCCCAGCTACATCAGTAAAGTTAGTCTTAACTTTACCTCCTTCTAACATTTTTGCTTTGCTCCTACCAAAACTCATAGGTCCAGATTTACCTGAAATTCCTCCCTGCATTTGTCGCATAAAGAAAATAAATACAGCAAGGATGATTAGAATTGGAAAACTGGCAACTAAGAGCTGTTTCAAAATAGACTGCTGTTCAGGTTTTTCTCCTATTACAGAGACCCTATGATCTCTTAGTATTTGGCTAAGGTCATCCTGTAAGAAAGGTGGCTTTACAGTCTCAAAATTCTTTCCATTAACAGTCTTGCCATTGATGGTGTAATTATCATTTTGAAATTCAACACTTAATACTTGATCACTTTCAACTTGAGCTAGAAATTCTGAATAACTAATTACTTCTTGTTTAGAATCAGAAGAAAAATTACTAAAAACAGTGAACAGTGTCACTGCTATGAAAAGCCACATTAAAATATTTTTTACTAATTCACTCATTTTTCTTACCCATCCCCAGAATATAGGTTTCTTTAGAGTTTGCCCTAGAAGAATCTGGTTTTCTAATTTTAACCTTTTGGAAGTTAGTTTTCATATAAATCATCATATTATCAAAACTTTCACCATGGAATACTTTACATAAAGCATTCCCGTCTTCTTTTAGGAAATTATCTAAACTGCTCCTAATACTCAGAAGGAGATTGTTCATCAGGGCATCATCTCTTTCTGATATACCACTTATATTTGGGGCGATATCAGATAAAACAACATCAAAAGGAAGAATATTTTTATCAAAGTTTTCAAAGTCACTCTCTTTAAGCTTTTCCAATTCTTTATTAAGATAATTCACTCCCTTTAATGGCTCCATAATTTTTTTATCCACACTAAAAATAAATCCCTTTTTGCCCACTATTTGTAGACAAACTTGCGACCATCCGCCAGGACTGCTTCCAAGGTCTAAAATTCTTGAGCTTGGTTTTATGAAGTTATCTTTTTTTTGGATTTCTAAAAGTTTAAGGGCTGATCTTGATCTAAAGCCTCTAGCTTTAGCTAATTTCGAAAAAGCATCTCCTTTTCTGTATATTGCTTTAGATGATTTAGTCAAACTTAGATATGTTTTATAGATAATATCTCGTATTCTCTAGTACCGCCTGGGGTCTCTAGTTTCACTAAGTCTCCTTCAGACTTTCCTACAAGACTTCTCGATAAAGGAGAATTTACAGATATTGTCCCCAATTTAACATCGGCTTCATCTTCCCCGACTATCTTATAGGAGATTAACTTTCTTTCATCTAGATCTTTTAGTTCAACTGTGGTTCCAAAAATTACTGTTCCTGAATGTTCAATTAGGGTTGCATCTATAACTTGAGCATCCGCTAACTTATTCTCAATTTCTCTTATCCTTGATTCAATTAAACCCTGTTGTTCTTTAGCTGCGTGGTACTCTGCATTTTCTTTCAAATCACCATGTTCTCGAGCTTCAGCTATAGCTTTAACAACGTTATTCCTATCTTCAGACTTTAATTTTTGTAATTCTTGTCTGAGAGAGATCTCTCCCTCTTTTGTCATAGGATAACGGGACATAAGGTTAATTTTTTTTGTTTTTACAGTTTAGCATGAAGATCTTGTAGTCTATCCACATTCCAGCTTTCCTTATTTCTTAATACTGAACAAAGTGCTCTCCCACCCTCAAGAGTAGTTGTGCAGTAAATTTTTTCTTCTAATGCTGTTCGTCTGATTGAAGCAGAATCAAGAATGGATTGTCTGCCTTCAGTGGTGTTAACCACTAATTGGATTTCTCCATTCTTCATCATATCTACGATGTGTGGCCTTCCCTCTGCAACCTTCTTAACAATGGTTACCGGAAGATCAATCTTAGAAATAAAACCTGCCGTACCTTTAGTAGCAACAATCTTAAAACCTAACTCATGAAATTCTTTAGCTAATTCTGCTACAAATACTTGGTCTGAGTTTCTTACACTTAGAAAAACACAACCTTCCGACGATATCTTTTTTCCTGCGCCAAGTTGAGCTTTTGCATAAGCCTCAGCAAAACTTTTTCCTATGCCCATGACTTCACCAGTCGATTTCATCTCCGGACCTAAGATTGGGTCAACACCCTGAAATTTTTCAAATGGGAGTATCGCTTCTTTAACTGAAAAATATTCAGGAATTATTTCTTTAGTAAACCCTTGCTTCTCCAACGAGATACCTGACATACACTTTGCCCCTATTTGTGCCAAAGAATTACCAATACATTTTGAAACAAAGGGAATAGTTCTAGAAGCTCGCGGATTTACTTCTAGTAGATAAAGCGTATTTTCATAGAGGGCTAATTGCACATTGATAAGTCCAATTGCTTTTATCCCCAAAGCAATAGATTTAACCATCTTGTAGATTTCTTCAATTAATCTTTCCTCTAAGTTGTATGGGGGCAGAGAGCAGGCTGAATCTCCTGAATGAATACCTGCTTGTTCAATATGTTGAAGGATACCTCCAATAACTACTTCGTTACCATCACAAACTGCTTCAACATCCAACTCAACAGCTTGATTTAAAAAACTATCCAATAAGACTGGGCTCTCTTCACTTGCTTCAACGGCATCTACTAAATAATTCTTTAAATCTTCTTGGTTGTAGACTATTTCCATAGCCCTTCCTCCAAGAACATAAGAAGGTCTGACTACCAATGGGAACCCTATTTCCCTAGAAACTTCAACCGCCTCTTCCAAGTTGGTAGCTAATCCATTAGGCGGTTGTTTCAGTTTTAGTTTTTGAACAAATTTTTGAAATCTCCCTCTGTCTTCTGCTATATCAATTGAGTCTGGAGATGTTCCCCAAATTGGAACACCATTTTCTTCTAGTTCTTTAGCTAATTTTAAAGGGGTTTGCCCTCCGTATTGAACTATAACTCCATGTGGATTTTCTAACTCAGTTATAGCCAATACATCTTCCATGGTGATAGGCTCAAAATACAATCTATCCGAGACATCATAATCTGTTGACACTGTCTCTGGATTGCAATTTACCATTATTGATTCATACCCTTCCTCTTTCATTGCTAAAGCAGCATGAACACAACAATAATCAAATTCTATTCCTTGACCTATCCTGTTTGGACCCCCACCTAAGACAATTACTTTCTTTTTATTACTAGAGGGGTTGGATTCACATTCCTCTTCATAGGTTGAATACATATAAGCTGTTGATGATTCAAATTCAGCTGCACAAGAATCTACTCTTTTAAATACTGGCTTAATATTAAGTTTTTTCCTTTTCTCTCTTACTGTCCTTTCATCTGTCTTAAGCAAAGAAGCTAATCTTTTATCAGAGAAGCCTTTCTTTTTTACTGACAAAAAATAGTCTTTTTCAATCGAGTTTAAAGACAAGCCCTGCAAAATCTGTTCTTCATTGACTAGGTCTTCAATTTGAGAAATAAACCATGGATCTATTTTGGTAAGATTAAATATTTCCTGAATTGATAAACCATTTCTTATAGCATCAGCTAAAAACCAGATCCTATCAGGGCTAGGTACAGAAAGTTCTTTCTTTAGAGTTGATAAATCTTGATTAGAAGGATCATAGATTTCGTTAAGACCTTCTTTACTTATCTCTAGTCCTCTAATGGCCTTTTGAAAGGATTCTTGAAAAGTTCTGCCTATCGCCATCACTTCTCCAACTGATTTCATTTGTGTTGTAAGCACGGGTTCTGCTTGAGGGAATTTTTCAAAATTGAATCTTGGAATTTTAGTAACAACATAATCTATAGTCGGTTCAAAGGAAGAAGGAATAATACCTCCAGTAATATCATTACGAAGTTCATCTAATGTGTACCCTACTGCAAGCTTTGCCGCAACTTTAGCAATAGGAAATCCTGTAGCTTTTGAAGCTAATGCTGAAGATCTAGAAACTCTCGGATTCATTTCTATGACTAACATCTCTCCGTCTTCAGGATTAATAGTAAATTGAACATTCGAACCTCCAGTCTCAACCCCAATTTCTCTCAGGATATCCATAGCGGCATTTCTCATTAACTGATATTCCTTGTCTGTCAGTGTCTGCGCAGGTGCAACGGTAATGGAGTCTCCTGTATGTACTCCCATTGGATCAATATTTTCTATACTACAAACGATGATGCAGTTATCATTCCTGTCTCTTACAACTTCCATCTCATATTCCTTCCACCCTTCAAGATATTCATCAATATAAATCTCAGAAGTAGGGGAAAGATCAAATCCTCTGGAACAAATTTCTTCAAATTCTTCAAGGTTATAAGCAACACCTCCTCCTGCTCCTCCCATAGTAAAGTTAGGTCTTAAAACACAAGGAAAGCCGATATCTTTCACAATCTTGTTAGCCTCTTTTGGGTTATGAGCTAAAGCTGCTTTAGGGGTCCTCAAACCAATTTTCTTCATTGCTTCAGAAAATAAATTCCTATCCTCAGCCTTATCTATTGCCTCTTTCGTAGCACCAATCATTTCCACTTTATGTCTTTTTAAAACCCCTTTTCTATCTAAATCCAATGCCGTATTTAACCCAGTTTGACCTCCCATAGTTGGTAAAATTACATCCGGTTTTTCCTTTTCTATTATTTTTTCTATTGTTTCCCACTGAACGGGTTCTATGTAGGTAGCATCAGCTAACGAAGGGTCTGTCATGATTGTTGCAGGGTTAGAATTAACTAAAATCACCCTATATCCATCTTCTTTTAGAGCTTTACAAGCTTGAGCACCAGAATAATCGAATTCACAAGCTTGGCCGATTACTATCGGTCCTGCACCCAGAATTAAAACTGAATTTATATCTGTTCTTTTAGGCATTAGGTTTTCTTCATATTTTCTAAAAACTTATCAAAAAGAGAGTTAATGTCATGAGGGCCTGGGCTTGCTTCGGGATGACCCTGAAAACTAAAAAAAGGTAATTTTGTATGTGTAATTCCCTGAATTGTTCCATCGAATAAAGATCGATGAGTAACAACTACATCCTTTGGAAGTGAATTTTCTTTTACAGTAAAACCATGATTTTGGCTTGTTATATAGACTTCATCAGTTTTTAAATCCTTAACCGGGTGATTTGCCCCGTGATGCCCAAATTTCATCTTTTCTGTTTTGCCTCCTAAAGCTAAAGATAAAAGTTGATGGCCAAGGCATATTCCAAATATAGGAATAGATTCTCCTATTAGCTCTTTAATGGTTTCAATGGCGTATTGACACGGTTCTGGGTCACCAGGCCCATTTGATAGAAAGACACCATCAGGATCAAATTTGATTAATTCTTGGTAAGTCGTTTTTGCGGGTAAAACAGTTACTTCACAACCTTTTTGGTAAAGAATCCTAAGAATATTCTTTTTTATTCCAAAGTCTAAAGCAACTACTTTAAATTTCTTCTTGCTTTCTTTTTTTCTCCACTCACCTTCTTCCCACTTATAAGATTTTTCAGTGGTTACTTCTTTGGCTAAATCCAAGCCTGATAAACCAGAAAATTCCTTGGCTAAAGAAATAGTATTTTCTTCTGAAACATTTTTTCCTGCCGTGATAGCTGCAGATTGAGCTCCTCTATTACGAATTATTGAAGTTAGTTTCCTTGTGTCTATGTCTGAAATAGCTACAGTTTTGTTGGAAATTAAATATTCGGTTAGATTATTTTCTTTTCTCCAATTACTTGCATAAATAGGAAGGTTTTTAATAACTAAGCCTGAAGTCCAAACTTTATTTGATTCAACATCCTGAGAATTTATTCCGGTATTACCAATATGAGGGTAAGTTAGAGTAACAATCTGACTGGCATAAGAGGGGTCAGTGAGAATTTCCTGATATCCAGTCATGGAAGTGTTGAAGACTATTTCCCCATTGGTCATGCCATGGTAGCCAATACTCTTCCCTAAGAAGATTGTACCGTCTGCTAATGCTAAAACGGCTTTATCAAAGCTCATCTTATTTAGAGCCTAAAAATTGAAATAAAAGTTGATAAAAAAAAAGCGAACCAGCAGTATATCTGAAGTTCGCAATTATAATTTTAATGCTGTTTGGCATTAAAACCGCACTATAATAAATAACCTTAGTGCTGTCTATTTAAAAGATTAATAAATCTCAAAAATGATAAAAACATCTGAACAAATAGAAAATATGAAACTAGCTGGCAAGCTAGCTTCTGAAGTTTTAGAAATGATAACTCCACTAGTTAAACCTGGCATATCAACAGGAGAGCTAGATAAAATCTGCCATGATTTCATAGTTCATGAGCAAGGAGCTATTCCTGCCAATGTGGGATATAGGGGTTACGAAAAAACAATTTGCAGTAGCTTAAATCAAGTTGTTTGTCATGGAATTCCTGATTTTCAAAGAATTTTAAAAGATGGAGATATTTTAAATATTGATGTGACTGTAAAAAAAGATGGTTGGCATGGAGATACTTCTAAGATGTTTTTGGTGGGCAAGGCCCAAGCTCATAATGAAAGATTGGTAAAGATTACTCAAGAATGCCTTTATAAAGGCATAGAAAAAGTAAAACCAGGAGCTTATTTAGGTGACATAGGCAATGCAATTCAACAACATGCAGAAAAAAATCATTATTCAGTTGTAGAGGACTACTGCGGACATGGAATTGGAGAGGTTTATCATGAAGACCCTCAAGTCTTGCATTACGGTCAGCCAGGAACAGGGTTAAGGCTTAAAGAAGGCATGTGTTTCACCATCGAACCAATGATCAACTTGGGAACAAAGTTCACCAAAGCATTATCAGATGGCTGGACGGTTGAAACTAAAGATGGGAGAAACTCAGCTCAGTGGGAACATACTCTTACAGTCACTTCAACTGGATGCGAAGTACTAACAAAAAGATCTGAAGAAAATCTCTAGATCATGTCTTCGAATCTAGTTTTGAATAAACAAGAGTTAAAGCTAACTTCTATAAGGTCAAGTAAAAGTGCTGATAAAGACTTTGCAATTTGGTTAGAAAATAGAAAATCTGGAGTATCAGGCATTCAGAACTTCTTAAGGCGTAGATCTCAAAATACAGATAACTTAATTTCTTCTATATGGGAAACATCTAATCTTTCTGAAAAAAAAGATATAAGTCTCTTCGCTGTTGGAGGGTATGGAAGACAAGAGCTTCATCCCTACTCCGATATAGATCTATTAATTCTATATAAAGGAAAGTTAAACAAAAATAGACGCAACGGTATAGAGTCTTTCATCAGCCAACTTTGGGACCTTGAGCTCAATGTTGGACATAGCGTCAGGAGTCAGTTTGAAGAAGAAGAAATTATTTATTCTGATCTGCAAGCTTTTACCAACTTACTTGAATCTAGATTCTTATTTGGCGATGAGAATATGCAATTACTACCCAATCAAATAATTGAAAAGAAAAACATTTGGAAAAAAGAAAGATTTCTACTTAATAAGCTTAAAGAACAAGAACAAAGACACAATAAATTCGATAACACTGAGTACAACATAGAGCCTAATATCAAATCTTCACCAGGTGGTTTGAGAGACATGCATGTCATAAATTGGCTAATGTTGAATTATTCAAGAAAGAATCATCGATTAAAAAACTTAGACAGAATTGTAAGTGGAGCGGAGCGGAAAGAATTAAATAAAAGTAAACTTTGGCTCTGGACTCTCAGATATATTCTTCATAAGGAAGCTGGAAGAGAAGAAGATAGATTGTTATTAAACTATCAAGTATCCGTAGCAAAAAAACTATTTCCAAGCATTAAAAATAGTAATGCAGCCGCTGAAAAGTTAATGCACAGATATTTTAGATCAGCATTAAATATATCTGAAATTAACGCGACGACCATCCAAAAATTTAAAGAAAGTCTTATTAGGCCAAAAAAATCAAAGGTAGATCTTAAAGACAAAGATTTTAGGGTGAAGAATAATTTAATTGAATTGAAGAACCTGGAGGCATTTAAGAAAAGTCCTTCTTTAATGCTAGAGATTTTTGTAAAACTTTGCGAAAACCCTCAAATCACAGGAATTCATTCAGATACATTAAAAAAATTGAAAGAGAACAGAAATCTAATCAACTCTTCCTTTAGAAAAAAGAAAAAAAATATTGATCTTTTTATGAAACTGATACGTTCACCAAGACTCATGGTTACCCAGTTAGAACAAATGAAGCAGTTAGGAATTTTAGGAAAATATCTTCCAGAATTTGGAAGAGTTACGGGGCAAATGCAATACGATCTTTTCCACATCTATACTGTGGATGCCCATACTCTCCAAGTTTTAAGAAATATGAGAAGATTGTTCTTAGGAACATCGAAAGAGACTTACCCTTTTGCTTCTGAATTAACTAAAAAATTACCTAAGCTAGAGATTCTATACATAGCCGGTCTTTATCATGATATTGGTAAAGGCAGAGGCAAAGATCACTCAGGACTTGGAACAAAAATTGTTAAAAGATTCTGTGATCGACATAAGCTTACAAAGAAAGATTCAGCCCTAATTGAGTGGTTAGTTCAAAATCACTTAAAGATGTCAATTACTTCTCAGAAAGAAGATCTGAGTAACCCCAAAGTAATAAGCAGTTTTTCAGATGTAGTTGGGAATGAAGAAAAGCTGAATTATCTCTACTGTTTAACCGTTTCCGACATATCGGCTACCAATCCTAATTTATGGAATTCTTGGAATGAATCTTTATTAAATGACCTATATTTCAAGACTTTAAACAATATTAACTTTAAAGAAGAATTCAATAAATTTTCTAAAAAAGAAACTGAAAAGCTTATAAATTCAATACCAAAAAGATATCAATTAAAAGTAAAAGAATTATGGAGAAATTTCTATCCTTCTTATTTTGAAAGTCACCCAGCCCAATTAATCAGGGACCAAAGTCTTATAATTGCAAAGAGAAAAACAAAATCGGTAGCAAAGTTTTTCTACAAGAATAGCTCATTTAAGACTGACTCTTTAATGGTGTATACCAAAGACAGAATAAATGTCCTAGGAACTATAGTCGGAGAATTGGATTCTCAAAATATTAGTGTTCTTGACGCAAGTCTTTATGGAACAAAAGATGGTTATTGCTTAGATCATATTATTGTTTCAGATCAAAAAGGTGACCCTCTCAAAATAGGTAAAGATCAAATTAAAGAGATAGAGTCAAAAATAATAAATTCTTTGGCAGAAGAAAAGTTGAATCCTAAGCTAATAAAGAAGAAGTTGCCAAGACACTTTTTGACTCTCAAGAGAGATACCAAAATAGAAATAAGTCATGACATGAAAAATAGATGGACTCAATTAGATATAAAAACTGCTGATCGTCCTGGTTTACTTTCTTCTATTTGCAGAGTGTTTGCTAAAAATAATGCTTTTATAAAAAAAGCAAGAATATCAACTTATGGAGAGAGAGCTGAAGACAGGTTTTGTATTTCTTCTTTAGAAGAGACCCCTTTTCTTAAAAAACCAGCATTAGATAAATTAATTTCAGACTTAAGAGAGTCTCTTGACCCCAAAAATTACTGAATAATTGTCTAAATCTCTAAATTGAGAGTCAAAAAGTTGACTACCCATGAATGAAGACTATTATGCTGCGACTCAATAAAAAGATAATTTATTAAAGAAAGAGAATGACTGACTGGTTTGCTATAGGAATAGGGTCTAGAAACTCCCAAGGGGATTGGCTTGAAGTTTTTTATCCTAAAAATCTTATAAATCCTTCAGAGGAACTAACGCTCAAAGCCAAGGAATTAGTTAGTTATAAGGAAGGGAATTTTACAAGCTCCATTCCAAGTGACTTAGTTCAAGATATAGCAAAATTATCTAAAGACTTTTCATCACTAGAGGCTGAAAGAACTGTACTGGTATTTGTTGACTCTAAACTACCTCCTAATGATGTTCCTTCTTGTTATCTTAGACTTCATCTTCTCTCTCATAGACTAGTAAAACCAAACGAAATTAATTTAGAAGATATTTTTACTCTTATGCCAACCGTTGCTTGGACATCAGATGGCCCTAAAGACCCTAAAGAACTTAATGATATTCTTTCTGATAAGAAGATTAATAATGAAGCTATACATATTCATTCATTGGATAAATTTCCTTGCCTAACAGACTATGTTGTTCCAGAAGGCGTAAGAATAGCGGATAGTCATAGAGTTAGATTAGGAGCTTATCTAGGTGAAGGGACCACGGTAATGCATGAAGGGTTTATCAATTTCAACGCAGGCACTCTAGGAAAAAGTATGGTAGAGGGTAGGATTTCACAAGGAGTTATTGTTGGCAAAGGAAGTGACCTTGGAGGAAGTTCAAGTACCATGGGAACTCTTTCTGGCGGCAATGAAACACTTATATCAGTGGGTCAGGATTGTCTTCTTGGAGCCAATTCAGGTCTTGGAATTCCTTTAGGTGATAGGTGTGTTGTTGAAGCGGGCTTGTACATTACTGCTGGAACTAAAGTAGAAATGATCAAATCTAATAGTAAGGTAGAAGAGGTCAAAGCCTCAGAGCTTTCTTATAAAGACGATCTTCTATTTATAAGAAATTCTCTTACTGGAGCTGTTCAATGCAAGCCGAATCCGAAAACAGTTAATCTTAACGAAGAATTACATTCTAATAATTAACCTGTGTCGGAAGTACTAGAACTAACAAAAGAACTCATTAAGAGGGAATCCATTACACCTTTAGACGAAGGTTGTCAGGATTTGGTTGCGACTCGTCTTAAGAAATTAGGATTTGTTATTAAGCATTTACCTTTTGGGGAAGTCTCAAATCTCTGGGCGACCTACGGAAAAGGTGAAAAGACTCTTACTCTGCTTGGTCATACTGACGTGGTCCCAACTGGCCCAATAGAAAAATGGACTAATGATCCTTTTGAGCCAACGGAAAGAGATGGGTTACTATTTGGACGAGGAGCTGCTGACATGAAAGGAAGTGTAGCTGCCTTCGTAGTCGCTGCCGAGGAGTTCTGCAAGAAAAATCCCAATCCCAATGGAAGGCTTAGCATTATGCTGACTAGCGATGAAGAAGGACCTGCCAAAGACGGGGTACGTAAAGTAATTAAATATTTAACCGATCAAGGTGAAAAAATAGACTGGTGTCTTGTTGGTGAACCGACCGCAGAAAAACGATTAGGGGATGTAATAAAAATTGGAAGAAGAGGATCAATTAATGGTGAGATTAATATTAGAGGAATTCAAGGGCATGCTGCCTATCCTCACAATGCTGAAAACCCTATACATACAAGTTCTGAAGCCTTAAATGAAATTGTAGCGCTTCAATGGCCAGATGAAAGTGGGCAATTTCCAGATAGCGCTCTTCAAGTTTCTAATATCCAATCAGGTACAGGAGCACATAATGTTATTCCAGGTGAATTAAGTTTAAAACTTAACGTTAGATACTCTCCCTCCATATCTTCTCAAACCGTCATTGAGGCCGTTGAAGGAATACTTCAAAAACACAAACTAAACTTTAGTGCAAACTGGGAAGACAGCGGTGCTCCTTTTCTGACAACATCAACTACCTTAATTGATTGCGCTATTGAGTCCATAACAAATGTGACGGGAGTGAACGAAGTGGAGCAATCTACTGCGGGCGGAACCTCTGATGGCAGGTTTATTGCACCAACTGGGAGTGAGGTCGTAGAAGTAGGTCCTTTAAATGCTTCGATTCACAAAATAGACGAGGCAGTTAGTGTAGAAGAACTAGAAATGTTGACAGAGATATACGGAAAGGTGATTACAAAACTTCTTACTTAATTAGTATCCTTAAATTTAAATTCTATTAGCTGTCTTTTTTTGTAGTTACCAGATAGCTTAGAAAAGAAGTCAAGTATTCTCATAGAAGGGTATTTTTTATGAAGTAGCCTATAGCCTAATTTAATAGACTCTTCTTTATCTAATAATTCTGCTTCAGCACCTAACCACTTTCCATGCAAATCACCCTTAAAGTTACAGGTAGCTACCTTCACCGAAGAAAAATTTCTTATTCTTTTTACTTTACCTGCTTCTCCATGAGAAAAAACATAAAAAGAATTTTTATCTTCATCTTGAGCAAACCAAACTGGGGTATTTACTGAAGTACTATCCTTTTTTTGAGTTGAAAGATTAATGTATTTTTCTTTATCAGAAATCATTTATCCGGAATATTGTCTGTTTTAGCGCCTTTTATGAAAAAGGAAAGAACTATAAGTACTGCTGCTATAGCTAAGCAGTAATAAACTAGTTCTGTGAATACAGGAGACATGGATTCCAAACCTGACTCTGTTGCTTCACCACCTAACAGTCC
>Ga0208750_1000307_pt1 | contig 14712 bp, 15 predicted proteins | sample Knorr_S15_td_O2m_FD_185602 | JGI IMG/M metagenome (GOLD analysis project Ga0208750, IMG submission 185602) | Marine microbial communities from Southern Atlantic Ocean transect - Knorr_S15_td_O2min_ad_340m_LV (SPAdes) (version 2) | ecosystem: Environmental > Aquatic > Marine > Oceanic | place...
CATATAACACTTTTTGAGCCTGTTTCGGGTGCAACCCTTAGGCCTTACTGAGTTCTGATTTGGCTGCGTAGTCAATCCGCTTGGCTGTCGAGGGGGCGTTACCTGCCGGAAGCACGGAGTAGAAAAAGGTGACACGTTCTTGCGCCTCGTAAACAATCTTCGTGCCGCGTGGCACCCACAATACATCTCCCGGATCCGCTTCGAACACTTTATCGCCAACCCGTAACGTGAAATGCCCCTCGAGGATGTAGATCACCTCGTCGTAGGTGATGTGCCAGGGGATGCTGCAATCCTCAAACACGCCGATCCCGGCGCCCAGTTCTTCAGAAAACGACGTATTCACCAGGCCAATTGTTTTCATACCGTTTACCGGGTCTAGATTCAGATCTTCTTTACGGAAAAGTTTGGTTTCATACATGGTGTGTCTCCTTTTCGAAGTAGTACCTAACCTGGTGAATTTACCTGGGTGTACCTACTATTCTTAGATAATATCGATATCCAACTCATTGCGGTGGGGTTTTCAGAGCATCCGAAGAAAGGATGGGGTATACAAGATGTATATCCCACACCCTTCTTTTAAGATCCCAGGGTTATCACATATCCACCCCACGCAGCGGTGGGTAGTTTTTGGTTTATCTTTTATCCGGAACAAATCCTACGATTTAGCTTTCAATGGGTGTTTTCTTTGGGTTTTCGGAGTTACTTTTGGGTTGGGAAGATAGAGTCCCTCCTCGCCCTCACACGCTTGTGGATGCTTCTGCCAAACAGGAATAAGATACACGAAGTCTTAACATTTACATGGAAGGAGTTACCTATGCCAAAAGGTTATTTAGTCGCACATATTCGGGTGCATGATGCAGAGGGATTCAAAAAGTTTGCAGAAATGGCAATGCCGGCAATTGCCGAGTACGGCGGTAAAGTTCTTGTTCGTAATCCCAACCCTGAAGTAAGAGAAGGAAGTGATTCCGGGCTTGCTATCGTTATAGAGTTTGAGAGCATTGAGAATGCTCGGAATTTCTATGAATCAAGCGAGTACACAGCAGCAAAGGCAGTACGTGAATTAGCAGCAGATACCGATTTGATATTAGTTGAAGGAATGTAAAGAAGCCTTAAATCAGAAAAGGAAGGAACAATGAAAAAGCTATCCATCATCCGCTTCAAGCCCAAGCCCGAGTGCTTCGATGAGTTTCTTAAGAATATTCTCGCAAACTCACGCGAGACAAGAACCGCGAACCCACCAACCCATTACATAATGACCCACGGTGACGAGATTTATGGTGTCGCCATTCGTGACGTCGACGCCCTTCAAGAAAGCGCATCAAAGGGTGTGGAGTGGCTAGATACCCAACGCCACTTGTTGCAGGAGTGGAATGACGTGGACAGGCATACGCTGCCGGTGACGGGCGACCTCGTCGAGGACTGATCGATGGAAAGAATAAACTAATAGGACGAAAAACGCCTTAGGCACGCCAGTTTTGAATAGCGAGTTGCAGCGAACCGTTGTCAGGGTTACTTTGCACCGTCGCGGAAATTCGTTCTATAATTTTGACCATAACCCAGAGTGCAGGGAGTAGATCTTCTACCTAGCTATTCCTCCTTTTCGAAACCATGGAATCTACAAAACTGACCCGAAAACTCGCGACGATCTTGGCAGCTGACTGTGTAGATTTCAGCAAGCTGATGGACGTTAACGAAGAGTTGACGCTTCAGAATATCAAGGCCTGCCGTAGTCTGATAGATCCGATCATCAAGGAACACGGCGGCCGTATTTTCCATACCGCTGGTGATTCCGTGATTGCTGAATTCAACAGTGTGGTCGAATCTGTGAACGCGGCCATCGAATTTCAGAAAATTCTCAGCGATCGGAATGACAACCTTACCGAAGAATCCCAGATGATATTTAGGGTCGGCATTCACCTAGACGATGTCATCATTGAAGGCGACAACATCTATGGCAGTGGAGTCAATGTCGCAGCAAGGCTTGAGGGCCTATGCAAACCTGGCTGCATACTGTTGTCCAGAACGGTGCATGAAAAGATCGTCAAGCGGATCTCGATTGCGATTGATAATCTGGGTAACGCAAAACTCAAAAACATTGAAGGCGATTATGAGATTTACCAGATCTCACCGATCCTGAAAGATAGTACTGCTTCAGGCGAACAGGATCCGCATGGTGTTTCCCCCGCAGATATCAGAGTCGAAAAGTCAATCAAAGATGGTGACATCAAACCCCGCCTGATGTTGTTGCCTTTCAGAAATCTGAACAAAAGTGAAGACAATGATTTTCTCGTCGATGGCATTGTGGATGACATCATCACTGAACTTTCAATGATCAATTCGATTGAGATCATGTCACGCAACACAACCTTTGATTACAAAGATAATCCCATTGATGTGATAGAAGCTGCCGAAAAGTACAAACTGGACTATGTGATCACTGGAAGTATCCGGTCAGCGGGCAATCGGGTACGCATTTCTGCAGAATTGGGAGATCCTGTCTCGGGTGACTCGATATGGAGCGAGCGTTACGACAGGACTATGGATGATGTTTTTGAGATTCAGGATGAGATCGTCAGCAAAATGGCGAATACGGTCCTAAGCGAGATAGAAGTCACCAGCCTGAAGCGAGCCAAACGAAAACCGACTAACAAAATGACTTCCTATGAGTATCTCCTGCAGGGCAAATTCCACAAGCGAAAGTTAACCAAGGACGACGCCAACATTGCGGTCGATATGTTCACCAACGCTATCGAGAGTGATCCGAGCAATGGAAGAGCATACGCCGAGCGTTGCTGCACTTGGGCCGATGGAATTGGTCATAGTTGGTTCGACGAATCAGACGACGATCTACACAAGAAAATTCGAACCACACTGGAAGACGCCTACGAACTGACCGACCACGATTGGGACTGCCATCGGTTGCTGTGTAACATTTCTCTGCATCTTGATTTGAATTACGATAAAGCAGAAGAACACGGGAAGAAGGCGTATGAGCTGAATCCAAATAATCCCACCGTGCTGGCTTCTTACGGCAAATCGCTTGTGCAGAATGGAAAATGCGAAAAAGGAGTCGAATTACTTCGTAAAGCCCAAGAACTCGATCCTCTGAGCCAGCAACTGATCGATGACTTCATTTGGGGATCCTATAACCTGGGTGATTATGATGCCTGTATTGAATTGTCCGGCAAGATTAGAAAGATCAGACCGAATACGTGGCTATTGAAAATTGCAAGCTTTGGAGCGCTCAATCGGCAGGAAGAGAGAGATCAGGAGATCAGTCAGTTCATTGAATTCCACGGGAAAGATGAATTGAGCGTTCAACTGGAGAAGCTGAATTCCAATAATCAAGATATCGGTGAGGCGGCAAGGAATTTTGTCTTGAACTAAATTCAGCGCTCATGACAGGTGGCAACGGTGTCATTGAGTCGTGACAGTAGCAGTAGAGATCGTGTCAGGTTCGATTCTTCTCTAGCTAGTCATTAGAAGAGGTTGTTCATCAAGACCGTGTATCTTTAGTATCTTCGAGTTGCTTCATTGCGCCGATGGCACACCGGCTGCCCTTGCTTCGGCTACCAGATAGTCCCTACCGCGGATCATGTCGTCTAATGTTCCGAATCCATTGGTGTAGTGGCCGGTATACCCCATGCCTTCCAAACGCGAAAACAAAGATCGAAAATCGATACTACCCTCACCGGGAAACATGTGATGCTCTTTGTCCCCTAAATTGTCGGCGACGCGAACCTCACGCATCCGGTCGATGCCAAAGGTATCTAGAAATCCGTCAATTCCCTCCGGTACCAGCGTCGCGTGGTTGATTGTGAAAGTCCAATGTAGATTGGCGGATCTCAAGTTTTCAAAATAGAACAAGCATTCCTCCAGCGTATAACCGAGGTAATTCACTTCTGCATCTTCCGGCTCCCGGTTCATGTTCTCTAGCAATAGATGAATGCCCTTATCCTCGGCATAAGACGAGGCACGTTGCAGTCGTTCAAGGCTCGCTTGTTTCCGTTGCTCATAGTCGGCAGTAAAATGGAATCCGGCGTGAACGACGATCCATTCAGCGTCAAGACGAGTCGCCATATCAATGTAGCCCCGGAGGTACTCGTCAGCGGCTTGCCGAAAGAGGTTGCTGTATTCCGCCATGTTAACCCCGGAAAGAGTATGCAGCCCGAGGTGAATGTTGTGGCTTTGGCACATCTCCTTTACAGATTCGCAGCGCGTTTCGTCAAAGGTCTCAATGGCATTCGCGCCGCTATCGAGTTGAATGTCGACATAAAAAACTTCATTAACGGCGGCCCATGCTAAGCCGTCTTCCAGCTTAGCTCTCCGGCCGATATCGACACCAATTCGGCTTTTCAGATTGGATTGCATGGTCAAATTCCCATAAGATCAAACTAAGTGTTGAAGAGAACTTACGTTGTCAAACTGATATACCACTCATTCTGTTTGGGCCTAGTTTCGGCATTCCAATTTCACATAGCCCGTGGTAGCCTCAGTATGCAGTCTATCAGTTTATATCTTTTTAAAATGAGGATTACGAGAGGAATCATTATGAATATTTTTCCGATGCAAAAAAGCTTTAGGTTTTTGACAGCTGTAACTGCCGGCCTTGCTTTGGTGGCATTGACAAGTGTCGCCGCCAAAGCCGACAACAAGCCCGCCATCGAAGTCATCACACATGCTGGGGCCGGTGGAGGTACCGATGTTAACTCACGGATGATGATGCTGCGAAGTCGCCGGACGCTCAAACAAGATATGGTCGTGGTGAACAAGCGTGGTGGTGGCGGAGCCCTGGCAATGAACTACTTTATGACCCGGCCGGCGGATGGCAACACGATTATGACCTTCACAGTGGGCCATGCGATTACCATGGGCAAAGGTAAAACCAAACTCAAAGTCGAAGACATGTCTCCGATTGCCCGTGGTACCAATGATCCGCAGATCCTGATGGTTAACTGTAAGACCAGCCCTTACAAGACGCCCGAGGATTTCGTCGCGGGCATGAAGAACGGCGACAAGCTGAAGTTCGGTGGTACCCAGACTGGGACGATCGATCACATCACCGTATTTCTTTGGGCCAAACGCCTTGGCGTGCCAATGCCGACCTACATCCCCTTTAAAGGTGGTGGGGAACTGGCGACGCAGCTGGTTGCCGGCTCAGTTGATGTTGGAACGCTTAATCTCTCCGAGGCAGCGGCTCCAGTCGAAGCTGGTGACATCTGCCCTCTAGTGATTCTAGCTAACGCCGGTATGGCGCCTATTCCGGAGGCAAAGACTGCGAAATCGATGGGCATCGACCTGGTGCTTTCGACCACGCGTGGCTTCGTGACTCACGCTGGTGTCGATCCAGCGCGGCGCGATGCGCTCGAAAAAGGTTTGATGAAAGCCATGAAGCATTCCTTGTACCAGGCTTATCTCAAGAACTCAGGCCTCGATGAGACTTCTCCACTGGCCTCTGGCGCATGGGGCGAGCAGATCAAGTCCATGGTCGGCGAGTTTGGCCCGGCGCTTGAGGAAATGGGACTTAAGTAAACCCGGTTGCAACTCAAGGATACGGTGCTTTCTTCGGGAAGCACCGTTCCTCGCCTGATATGCGTTTTCTAATCATTCCTGGGGTCATTACGGCCTTTTCCATCGCAGTGATTTGTGCTGCTGTCCAGCTCGAACTATCACCCCCGATGATTGTCGGGGACAGTCTGCAGCCGCGGGTTTTCCCGATCCTCCTGATGGTGATTAACCTGATTCTGGCGGCTCTACTTGCCTCTCAGTACCGGAAAGAGTCTCCCGGAAAAGTCCAGCGGGAAGGGCTCCGGACCTGGGGTTCGATTGCTCTGTTCTTGATGTTTTACCCAATTACAGTCTATGTCGACATGATGATAGGAATCGCAGTGGTCATGTTTGTTATGTGTCTGTTGTGGGGTGAGCGGCGGGTACTTGTCGCAGGGACGCTAGCATTCGCCACACCGTTCGTCATCTTTTTTCTATTTGATCTGGTTCTGAGGGTTCGTTTTCCACGCGGCTTATTCACCAATTGGTATTACGGATAATCGGTAGTTCCATGGTCGAAGCGCTACAAGCAATGGGATCGGTTGTTTTAGATCCATATCTCATCATTTTGATACTGATTACCACGGTTATGGGTGTGGTCATCGGTGTGCTGCCTGGTCTCGGCGCGACGACCGGTGCTGCTCTATTACTGCCTTTTACGCTAACCATGGAGCCAGTTCATGCAATTGCTGTGTTGGCGACGATTTACGTATCGGCTACCTTCGCTGGTTCTATAACAGCGATCTTGATCAACACCCCTGGGACATCCGCTGCGGCTGCGACGACGTTCGACGGCTATCCCCTTGCGCAACGAGGAGAAGCGGGCCGAGCGCTGGGGATCGCCGTGGTATCGAGCACGATCGGGGGCGTGTTCTCGATTCTCGTGCTCTGTATTGCGGCTCCGATGCTGGCGCGGGTCGCCTATGAGTTTCGACCACCAGAATATTTTGCTCTAGCTCTATTCGGCCTCTCGATGCTTGCCTCGATCAGTGCCGGCGGTACCGTGCGGAATCTAATCGGTGGTGTCTTTGGGGTGTGGCTCGCGACGATTGGAGCCGAACCCACCACCGGAATTGAACGGTTCATGTTCGGTAATTACGAACTTTATGAGGGATTGTCTTTCGTACCGGTTTTTATCGGGCTATTCGCGATGTCGGAATTGCTGATTCAGTCGAGTCGGGTTAATCGCCTCGTCGATAAAATTAGCATGAAGGCGGTCAAATTGCCCTCGCGAGAAGACTACAAGCGGATCTGGAAGACTGTGGTCCGCTCCTGCGGTATCGGTACGTTTATTGGTATTCTTCCGGCCGAAGGGGCAACTGTGGCCTCAATGATTGGTTACGCTGAGGCGCGCAGGTGGTCAAAAAACAAGGAGGAGTTCGGCAAGGGTGCGATCGAAGGGATCGCTGGCGCTGAGGCCGCGAACAATTCTGCCACCGGGGGAGCCATGGTGCCGACCATGGTGCTCGGCATTCCGGGTAGCGGAACGACGGCAGTCATCCTGGTCGGTTTGATGGTGCATGGTCTGCGCCCCGGCCCTTACCTATTTACTGAACAGGTCGACACGGTCTACCAGATTTTCGGTGCGATGCTACTGGCCAACCTGATGTTTATGGCCATGGGGCTCTATGCCTCAAAGCTATTTGCACGCATTTCCCTGGTTCCCCTGCAAATGCTCTGGCCTATTGTTTTCGCACTTGCTGTAATTGGAGCCTATGCGCTCAGCTCGTCACTCCTGGACGTGTGGATTGCGTTGATATTTGGGGTCATTGGCTTCTTAGCTCGGCGTCATGGCTTCGCAGTTGCGCCGATCGCCGTTGGACTGATTCTCGGCGAAATGGTCGAGACTAACTTTCAGAACTCACTGAAAATGTTCGAGGGCAACTGGTGGCAGATCCTGACCCAGCCGCTAGCGGCGCTGTTCCTTTTGCTCGCGTTCTTTGGATTGTTCAGCACCCCTATCGCGAAGTGGTTTTCCAGTCGCCGATCGTAACCGGTTCGAGCATAAACTGCAGGCGTGATAGTAGGGAACTAACACCGACATTGCTTTCCTTAAGAGCCCATCCCAGTACACAGGTCAGCTTATCAACCGCTTTGGGTTTCGAGTTGCGGGCCATTCTCTGGCATAAAAAAGCAATAGGACTATTGCAATAATCTAGCCGACCATCTTGAAGTAACAGTATCCCGATATCGAACATGAGGCTCACGTTAGCATGTTAATCCTGTTTTCTCTACCCGCTTCCGGGAACGTATGGATATAGGTTAGAACTTGGACTAAGATCACATTGTTGGATTAACTCAATAAGTCGTCAGTTTCGCCTTGACAGGGCAACAAGGATAGTTTGTGGGTGAGGGCAATCTATTAATAGACGCATTGGCACTCTGCCGCGAAGGCAAGTGGGATGACGCTCACAAAATTGTTCAGCAGGACAACAGCCAGCTGTCTGCGTGGCTCCATGGTGTGATTCACCAGGAAGAAGGCGACCTCTCTAATGCCCGTTACTGGTTCAATCGTGCAGGTCGGCGAGAGCCAAACCCTACGACTGCTGATGAACTCAACCATTTCGAGCACGAACTGATTGGCTCAAACGTGGACAAGCTCTAATTTAGAAACGTTTGGGATCCCTACTTACTACACAGGTAATCTGGTGAATTCATTGAATACGATTGAAAACAAAAGTTCTGCTACGGCTCGATCAGACATTGATGGGCTGATTAGGCGTCAGAAATCCGGCTGCACGCTGGAGCAGGTGTTTTATCGCAGTTCAGAGATCCACCAGCTGGAGTTTCAGCGGGTCTTGTCCCCTCAGTGGCTATACGTAGATCATGAGTCAGAATTGCCGGAACCCGGTGATTTCCTCACTTATGAAATCGGTGAAGAGTCCATCATTATCGTTCGCGGCTCCGATCGACAATTACGCGCTTTTTTTAACGTCTGTCGTCACCGAGGATCCCAGATTTGTCTGGAAAAGAGCGGTAACACCCGTAGATTTATCTGTCCTTATCATGCCTGGGCCTATGACCTTGAGGGTAACTTGCTTTCGGCACGACATATGGCCGATGATTTCGAGCAGTCTCAACACGGACTGCATCGCTGTCAGGTCGAAGTTTTGGAAGGTCTTGTTTTTATTAGTCTTGCGTCACGGGGTAATGCTGAATTTGATCAGATCAGGCATAACCTGTTGCCTTATCTTAAGCCCCATGGCTTAACGCAGGCTAAGGTTGTTCATCGGGAGGTCTATCCGACCCATGCGAACTGGAAGCTTGTGGTTGAAAATTTTCGTGAGTGCTATCACTGCATGCCCTCTCATCCGGAATATACCCGAGTCAACGACTATGTCCGTGCGGGTGAACGTGGTTTCGAAGCCTATCAGGCAATGGCCGAACAGTTCGCGGAAGCCGCCAGGCGCAAGGGCCGAAAATCCGGTGTGGAATACTTTCCTTTGCCTGCTCAGCCACACCAGATCTGGCGCCATCCCATACAGGAGGGTTATAAGACATTGACCCGTGACGGCAGTCCGGCGGGTCCGTTGCTGGGTGAGTTCGAGGAGTACGATGGTGCTGAAACTGCTTCATTTATGGGGGCGCTTTCGTATTTGTATGCCACAAATGATCATGCAACCACCTTTCGATTTACACCGAAGTCACCAGAATTAACGGAGGTTGTGGTGTCCTGGCTGGTGCGTGAAGATGCGAAAGAGGGTGTTGACTACGATCTTGATCATCTGAAATGGATGTGGGACGTGACAACGATCCAAGATACAAAGATCATTAATAATAATCAAAAAGGCGTGAATTCAAGCCGCTATTCATCAGGACCGTACAGTGAACATGAACTCTCGACGGCAAATTTTATTGCCTGGTACTTGTGGCGGCTATCTGGGCGCACCGACACTGAATGCCCGACTAAGGAAGCCAGGTTTTTTTACGAAAGAATGTCTTAGGGGCTAACCCAGATCCTGTAACAAAAACAGAGCGATGATCAGAGTTTTTTCTTAGGGATGGTGCGAATGTTCAGATCAGTGATCAGGGTTGAGACATAACTCGATACCTCTTTTTTAGTGCCCTGCCGGTAGCCGGTAACTGTGGATACTGAATTGGCGACGGTATACTTGTAGCAACGACCGTTGGAGCCTCCGCTGGGCAGGTCGGCTTTCTCGATTTCGATCATTCCGTATTCGAGGTGGGCAAAATTTTCGAGATCGAGCACTATAGGTGCTTCGCCTTTTCTGTGTATTGTCTTTATTTCCGCCATTTCAGACCTTGTGTTGATTTGGATTTAGGAGTGATTAAAGTCTGTCGGCCACCGAAGAGAAGTCTCTTTGTCAGTCGAAAGATATATTTATTAGCCCAGACACATCGTGCAATAGGGCAACTAACAAGTATAACATTGCCGTGTCAATTAGACCAGAATTCGGGATGAGGGGTCACTATTTGAGCTGAAAACAGGGTGGATTTGATTGAATTAGCTGGTTGTTTCTGTGATTCTTGGCATTCTTCACGTGGTTGACTATTTCCAACATGATTACTGAACAAGGTTATTCGGGATTTGGCGGTGCAGTGACAGCGCCTCATCACCTGGCCGCGCAGGCGGGCGGACGGGTGCTGGCCGATGGCGGTAACGCAATCGAAGCGATGATAGCAGCGGCGGCTTGCATCGCTGTGGTTTACCCGCACATGAATGGGTTGGGGGGTGACAATTTTTGGCTTATACACCCGGGTCGAGGCATTAAACCAATTGGCTTTGATGCTTGTGGTGCTGCTGCGGAGCTTGCTGATAGAAAGTGGTATCGTGAGTCAGGATATGAGCACATGCCCACTCGCGGGCCCAAAGCTGCGTCGACAGTTGCCGGTGCAGTATCAGGCTGGGGAAAGGCCTATGAGTGGAGTAGCAGGCACTGTGACGGGAAACTGCCATTAACACGCTTGTTCGAGGACGCCATCTACTATGCCAGAGCTGGATTTTCCGTAACGGATACGCTGGCGAGGAATGCACACCTTAAGCGGAGCGAGTTGGAATTTGTTGAAGGTTACAGCAATCTATTTATGCCCAGTGGCTCGACCCTGTGTCCAGGAGAAAGGTTTTGCCAACCACAACTGGCACTAACACTTGAGCGGCTTGCGGCCAGTGGCTTCGATGATTTTTATACGGGTGAACTGGCGCACGATATTGCTGAAGACCTGAAACAGGTGGGCAGTCCGCTACGAGTGGCAGACTTTAATCGGCATCAACCCATTCAGGTAGACCCTTTGCAGTTGAGTTTGGGTGAGACTGTGTTATTCAATATGCCGCCACCGACCCAGGGCATATCATCATTGATGCTGCTGGGGATATTTTCAAGGCTGGGCGTTGAGTATGCAGATCGTTTTGAATACATACACGGTTTATTGGAATCGACAAAAAGAGCGTTCAGTTATCGAGATCGCTATCTGACAGATCCTGAGCACATGACTGTTGACCCACGACAATGGCTCTCTGATGCTTTGCTTGACCGTAACGCTACAACCATAAAATGGGAGCAGGCTGCCCCATGGCCTGCCAAAGAGGACGGCGGCGATACCGTCTGGTTAGGATCTGTCGATGCGCAGGGCCGGGTAGTCAGTTTTATCCAGAGTCTTTATTGGGAATTTGGTTCCGGCGTTGTGCTGCCGCAGACAGGCATCACATGGCAAAACCGGGGGTCCAGTTTTTCATTGGATTCAGGTCACCACAACTGTCTGAAACCCTTCCAGCGCCCGTTTCACACGATTCAGCCGGCGCTTGCACATCTACCCGATGGCCGTGTTGTGGCCTATGGGACGATGGGCGGGGATGGACAGCCGCAAACCCAGGCGATGATTCTTTCGCGTTATGCATGGTATGGGCAGGGTATTCAGCAGGCCATCAGCGCCCCACGTTGGCTTCTGGGGAGGACCTGGGGTAGTGAGGTCACAAATGTCCGAATAGAAAACAGATTTCCGGCCGAGGTTCTTGATCGACTGTTGTCTGTTGGTCATGAGTTGGAGGTGATTGGCCCTTACGACGATATCATGGGGCACGCGGGTGCAATTGTGTTACATCCCGATGGACTGATCGAGGGTGCCAGCGATCCGCGTTCAGACGGCTCAGTTGTGGTGGTGTGAGCCCATCAATTTAACGATTCGTGATATGTATCGCGCGGCCGTGTGCCGACAGGGCAGCTTCATGGATTGCTTCTGACAGGGTTGGGTGCGCATGTATAGTTTTCGACAGGTCAGTGGCTGTAATCCTCGACTTCATCGCAAGCACGGCTTCGCCTATTAATTCAGAAATATGTGAACCAATCATATGTATTCCCAGAATCTGGTCAGTAGCGTTATCCGAGAGAATCTTAACGAAACCTTCGGTTTTGCCTTGGGCTTTGGCGCGTCCGGTCGCCGCAAAAGGGAACAATCCGATCGAATAAGGCTGCTGGGCTTGTTTAAGGTTGAGTTCGGTTAAGCCCACCCAGGCTATTTCAGGGTCCGTGTAGATAATCCAAGGAATCACATCACGATCAATGTGGCCTTGACCGGTCGCAATTCTCTCAGCCACAGCCACACCTTCTTCAGAGGCCTTGTGGGCCAGCATGGGGCCGTGGACTGAGTCGCCGATTGCCCAGACGTTGTGTTCACCGGTCAGACAGTTTTCATCAACTTCGATAAAACCGTGGCTATCAAGGGTCAGGCCAGTCGCCGGGTCGAGAAGCCCATCCGTGTGTGGCTGGCGACCTATCGCGACGATCAGTTTGTCGACCGTAAGTTTCTGTTCCTGTTCTCCTTGAAGATAGATCACCTCGCAACCATTGTTCTTCACGGTGGCACTTGTCACTCGACAATCCAGGTGAATATTAAGATTTTGTTTCTTGAACTGGCGTTGGGCTTCACGTGCAATCTGTGGGTCAGCCGCGGGTAACAAAGTCTTTGTTGCTTCGAGTATCGTCACCTTCGCACCCAGGCGGCGCCACACACTGCCGAGCTCCAGTCCAACGACGCCGGCACCGATAATACCCAGTGCCTCGGGAACTTTGAGCAGTGACAGAGCAGCAGAAGAATCAATAATATGGTCACCATCGAAGGGTAGGCCAGGTAGGGCCATCGGCTCAGCCCCTGTCGCGATGACTACGTGTCTGCTGTCTATAATGTTGGGCGTGTGACTGCCTGTTACTGGTGTGACTTCGATACGGAGTTCAGGTAGAAGTCTGCCGTAGCCGTGAATCGCAGTCACGCCGTTGGCCTTAAAAAGCGTGCCTATACCATCAGTCAGTTCAGCGATGATCCTGTCTTTACGTTCCATCATCTGTGGAATGTCCAGCTCTACGGTGTCAACAAAAATACCGTGCTTGGTAAATTCCTGGTGCAATTGTTCAACATGCAACGAGCTGTCCAGCAGTGCTTTTGATGGGATGCAGCCCACATTTAGGCAGGTCCCGCCAGGTGCAGGCTCGCCCGCATTATTTATCCGTTGATCAACGCAGGCAGTGCGTAAACCGAGCTGGGCACAGCGTATTGCGCAAACATAGCCGGCGGGTCCGGCACCGATGACGACAACATCAAAAGTGGCTTCAGCCATCTTCAGTTCTAGTGACCTGGTTTGAGGATGGATTGGTTACGCTTACAGTACCAGTGCGGTCGAATCCGAACTGTCCGGCATATCGTGAGATGTGTAATCAGGCGGTGCCAGTATGCCCGAAACCTCCATGGTGCCGATCACTTTTCTCAAAGGAATCAACGACTTCAAAATCAACTTTCACGACCGGCAGGAATGCCATCTGGGCAATTCGATCCCCCGGTTCGATGCGGAAATCCAATGAACCACGATTCCAGCAAGACACTTTGATTTCACCCTGGTAATCGCTGTCGATCAATCCCACCAGATTACCCAGAACGATGCCGTGTTTATGGCCCAGGCCGGAACGGGGCAGCAGTACTGCACAGATATTAGGGTCAGCGATGTGAACGGCCAGGCCTGTTGGTATCAGTTCACAGCCATCGGGTTTAACGGTTAGGGTTTCTTCAAGACAGGCTCTGATATCCATAGCAGCCGAACCGTCTGTTGCGTAGGCAGGCAGGCCAAACGTCTGAGCAAGGCGAGGGTCAAGTACTTTCAGCTGGATCTTTTGCATGGAAACGTTTCGCAATTTCATCGATTAGATTTACTGCCAGTTTGACCTTAGTATCTTGGCCCAGGTCGAGTTCTGTATTCCGATCCACAAGAACAAGGGCATTCCGATCACTCCCGAATGGCTTGTCTTTGCCTTCTATAAGGTTTGCAACAATCAGGTCGACGTTTTTACGTTCGAGTTTACCGCGGGCGTTGTCGATGGTTCTTTCGGTTTCAGCTGCGAAACCAACAATGAATGGCGGTGACGGTCGAGCGGCCATTGAAGCGAGGATATCGGGGTTACGAACGAGTTTGATTGTCATCTCGGGCGCGTCTTTTTTCATTTTTTGGGGCATGCTATCCGCAGGGCGATAGTCTGCAACGGCGGCAGCACAGATCAGGATATCAGTTGAATCAATTTTTGATTCAACAGCGGCCAGCATTTCTTGTGCAGAAACAATACTTTCGACCTGTACCCCCGCTGGTGGTGCCAATGCAGTTGGGCCGCTAATCAGTGTGACTGAAGCGCCTGCGATTCGAGCAGCAGTTGCCACTGCATAACCCATTTTTCCAGAGCTGTGATTGGTCAAGGCCCGTACTGGGTCTAGAGCTTCCCAGGTGGGGCCGGCAGTCACCATAACCTGGACGCCATCAAGACTACCGGGAGATCGACTCTGTGCCAGATGTTGAACAATTTCTTCTGGCTCCTGCATACGACCGGGACCAACTTCACCACAGGCCTGTGGGCCTATTCTTGGATCAAGGACGGTGACGCCCCAGGTGCGTAAGCTCTCCACATTCCGCTGAGTAGCTGTCTTTTCCCACATCACATGATTCATTGCCGGCGCGATGGTAATCGGTGCTTCGGATGCCAAGCACAGGGTGCTAAGGAGAGTGTCGGCAAGACCCGTTGCTAAACGCGCGATGAAGTCAGCACTCGCCGGCGCGACAACAATCTGGTCCGCCCACCGAGCCAATTCGATATGCCCCATCCCAGCTTCTGCGTTGGTATCCAGCAGGGAATCGTGTACTGGATTTCCGCTGATTGCCCGGAGGGTCAGTGG
>Ga0208750_1000320_pt1 | contig 14515 bp, 13 predicted proteins | sample Knorr_S15_td_O2m_FD_185602 | JGI IMG/M metagenome (GOLD analysis project Ga0208750, IMG submission 185602) | Marine microbial communities from Southern Atlantic Ocean transect - Knorr_S15_td_O2min_ad_340m_LV (SPAdes) (version 2) | ecosystem: Environmental > Aquatic > Marine > Oceanic | place...
AGTGGATTTAGATTTTTTAGATTTTGCAGCAGCCATTAATTTTATTGATTCCTCATCAGGCTCTATTTCAAAAGCTAATTGAGCAGAAACCTCTCTATGAACTCTAACTGTAACTTCATATTTCCCTACTCTCTTTAAAGTTCTTCCAGGAATAGAAATATTGTCTTTTTCTAATTCAATTTTTTTATCAGCTAAACTATTTGAAACATCAATGTTTGAAATAGAACCAAAAAGTTTTCCATCAGGCCCTACTTTAGTCTTTACTTTAATCTCCAACTTCTCAATTTTTTTAGCCAGCTTATTTGCTTCATCAATTACTGCCTTTTCTTTAAAAGCTTTTTGCTTAAGATTTTCAGCTAATACTTTTTTAGCAGAACTTGTAGCTAGAACTGCTTTACCTTTAGGAATAAGATAATTTCTTCCATAACCATCCTTAACATCAACAATTTCATCCTTGAAGCCTAAATGAGTAACATTTTCTTTTAAGATTAATTCCATAAATTATTTTAATAAATCTCCAACATAAGGAAGTAAGGCAAGGTGTCTAGCTCTTTTAACAGCTACAGACACTTTTCTTTGATATTTTAATGAAGTTCCTGTTAATCTTCTTGGTAAAATTTTACCTTGTTCATTAATAAATCTATTCAAAAAGTCCGGATCCTTGTAATCAACATATTTAATACCAGATCTTCTAAACATGCAATATTTTTTAACTTTTGCAGTATCAATATCAAGAGGTGAAAGGTATCTTATTTCACCAGTATTACTACTCTTAGATTGTTCTTCAATTTTGGACATTTATTTTACTTTTTTTGGTTTTCTATTTTTTCTTTTTTCTGCCCATGCTAGTGCATGTTTATCAAGAGCTACAGTTAAATAACGCATAACAGTTTCGTCTCTACTAAATTCTACTTCAAAAGGAGAAATCATTTCTAATGGAGCAGTAAACTGAAAAAGATTGTAAAAACCACTATTTTTATTTTCAATTGTATAAGCTAGCTTCTTTAAACCCCAGTTTTCTTTATGAACCAATTTGGCTCCATTAGATTTTAAAAATTTCTCATACTTTGATATACTCTTTGCAACTTGGTCCTCTGACAAAGCTGGATTAAGTATAAACACTGTTTCGTAACTTTTCATCTAAAATTGTTAGCTCGCAAAATTAGTTTATTAAATATTCTCTGCCAAATTTTGATTAGATTAAATATTAGGTAAAAAACTAAAGTGGGTCTACATCAACTATTACCCTTACAGACCTATATTTTGAAATAGAATCAAAGCTAATTAGAGTTTTATTTAGGATACTCCTAAATTGATTTATTGAATCAATATTTTTAAGTTTTATAATAAATTGTTTTTGATATTTATTCCTCACTCTTGATATCTCAGGATAAACCGGGCCAAGTATATCTCCTTTATATGATCTTCTCATCATTTTATTCAACCATTCACATGCAATGTTGACCTTATCATGACTTTTATCTTTAATCGTCAATTTAATCAATCTTACGTGTGGTGGATATTTATACTCAATCCTTTCAACTAATTGTGCCTCGAACATACTTTTATAGTCATTATTAATTACATATTGAATTATTGGATGATTTGGTTGGTATGTTTGAAGTAAAACTTTGCCTTGAGTTTCTTTTCTTCCAGCCCTTCCCGCTACCTGCGTTAAAACTTGGAATGCCTTTTCATGAGCTCTAAAGTTTGGGAAATTTAAAAAATGATCAGTGTTTAAAACCCCTACTAACTTTACATTATTAAAATCAAGTCCTTTTGTTACCATTTGAGTTCCTATTAAAATATCAATTTCGTTATCTGAAAATGAATTAATAATCTTATCAAAAGACCATTTTCCCCTAGTTGTATCCCAATCCATCCTACTAACTTTTGCTTTAGGAAAAAATTCCTTAATACTTTCTTCAATTTGTTGAGTTCCATCTCCTTTATTAATCATACTCTCTACTCCACAGGTTGAACAGATTTTAGGAGTTTTAATAGTAAAGCCACAATAATGACATTTAAGATTGTTTGAAACATTATGAAACGTAAGTGTCACATCACAATTATCACAATTAATATGATATCCACATGTATTACACATCCATATAGAAGCATAGCCTCTCCTATTTCTAAATAATATCACTTGTTTTTTTTCTTTTAATGTATTACCTATTTCATCTATTAATTTTTTTGAGAAGAGACCATTCATTTGATCATTTAAAATTTCTTCCTTAATGTCAATTGTTTCAATTTTAGGCATTTTTATACCCCCATATCTTTCATTAAGTTTTACCCAACCATACTTCCCGTTTCTAGCATTTTTTGATGATTCTATTGATGGGGTTGCAGATCCAAGTATAATTTTTGATTTGTGTAATCTTGATAGTATAATTGCAGAATCTCTAGCATGGTATCTAGGTGAAGGCTCTTGTTGTTTATATGAATTTTCATGTTCTTCATCAATTATAATTAAACCTAGGTTTTTAAATGGCAAGAACAAAGATGATCTTGCTCCAATAATTATTTGTGTATTTTTTCTATTTTCTTCAACATTTCGCCATACTTCTGTTCTCTCATGTATTGAATTTCTTGAATGAAAAACAGAAACCTTGTTGCCGAAAGAATTTTTTAACTTTTGTATGATTTGAGTAGTTAGAGAGATTTCCGGAAGTAGGTATAAAACCTGTTTATTATCATGTAAGTATTTTTCAATAATCTTAAGATATATCTCTGTTTTTCCAGAAGATGTTACTCCCTCTAACAATACCACATCGTTATTATCAAATTCCGAATTAATCTGTTTTAAAACCTTTGATTGTGATTTAGATAGAACAATTTTGTTTTTAATTTTAAAATCGTTTTCAATATTCCTGTCCTCTTTAAAAATTTTAATCTCAATTATTTTTTTTCTTTCAAGACTCTTTAATGATGAGCTTGAAAAGCTTACCTGATTTTTTATTTCAGCTAATTTAATCCAGTTATTTTTATTCTTATCTACCTTTAGTATTGTCATTAAAATTTCTTTCTGCTTTGGATATTTTGTTATATCATCTAAAAAATCCTTTGTACTTTGTTTTGTCTTTAGTTGACCTGTAAGTCTAATGAACTTAACTAATTTAGGTTTATACTTTTCTTTTATTTGTTGTTTTAACTCAATATATCCAGACTGAATCATTTTTTGTACAATCGGATAAACTGTTTTACGATCAGTTATAAGATTAATATCCGCAATTCTTATATCTTCCACCTCTAATGCTTCATAAATTAAGTATTCATTATCACTCATATTTTTAATTTCTTCTTCAGAAGTATCGATTTTAGAAATAATTGATTCACTCTCTAATAACAAAGTTGAAGGAACTGCAGCTTTTAGTATATCACCTATAGGTGAAAAATAATATTTTGACATCCATGTCCAAAAATCAATTCTTAATTGGTCCACAATTGATTTTGAATCATATATGAACTCTATTGGCTTAACTTCATAATTAATAGGATCATCATTGTGAATCCTACTAATAATCCCAGTATAAATTTTTCTTTTTCCAAAACTAACAGCTACTCTAAAACCGACTTTTAAAATTTTTGATTCTTTTTCAGATAACTTATAAGTAAAAGGCTTTGGAAGAGGAAGAGGTAAAATTACATCTGCAAATGAATTCATGGTTAATTATAATATATTCTTTCTAATTTAGCAATTGTAATATGAGAAAATTCCTAACATTATCATTTTGTTTAATATGCACCTTTATATATTCTCAAGATAGTAAAAACAGAGTAACAGGGAAAGTTGAGAGTGAATCATCAAAAACTTCACTTCAAAATGTTCATGTATTAAACCTTAGCAAAGTTGTTGGAACAATTACTGATGAGGAAGGTGTTTTTGAAATAAATGCATCAGTAAATGATACTTTATACTTTTCTTATATCGGATATAAACCTCTTAAAATTATTGTAACAAATGATTTAATAAAATATGAAGATAATGACTTAACATTTAATTTGACTGAATTAGCTTTAGCTCTTGAAGAGGTAATAATCACACCATATAGACTAACTGGATATCTTGAAATTGATGTTAAAAATGCTCCAATAAATTCTTCTCCTAGATATCGAATAATTGGTCTTCCAAATCTTGGTTATGAAGGGGGAAGAAGAACTAGGTCTGGAATCTCAAAGTTACTAGGGGCTCTATTTAATCCTGCAGACTTTTTGAATAGTTTATTTAAGCGGAACCCTAAAAAAATGGCGAAGCTAAGATTAATGAGAGAGGATGAACAGATAAAAATATTATTATCAACAAAATTTGATAGAGAAGTTCTAGTCCAACTTTTAGGGATTCCCAAAATAGATATTAATGAAATACTTAGAAATTGTAGTTTTTCAGATACATTTATAAAAGAAGCTAATGATCTGCAGATTATGGAAGCAATAAATGAATGCTATGATGAGTATAAGCTTCTAGAGTTTTAAATTATCTAAACTTAGTTTATCTTTGTGTATGAGAGAAAAAAAATTAGATGCCATCTCTCCGATAGATGGAAGATATAAAGATAAGGTTCATTCAATTAGCAAATATTTTAGTGAGAAAGCCCTTATTTATTATAGACTAAAGGTTGAAATTGAGTATTTCTTGTTCCTTTGTAAAAACCGTATTGGTAAGCTTAAACCATTAAATTCTAAAAAAACTAATATTTTAAGAAGTATCTATAATAATTTCTCTATGAAAGATGCAATTGAAATAAAAAAAATTGAAAAGAAAACTAATCATGATGTTAAAGCTGTTGAATATTTTATAAAAAAGAAGTTTGATCAAAATAAACTTGGTGATTATAAAGAGTTTATTCATTTTGGCTTAACCTCACAGGACATAAATAATACAGCAATTCCTCTTTCAATAAAAGAATTCATTAGTAATATTTACATTCCAGAATTAGATAAATTAATCAAACATTTAGATAAGATCTCTGAAAAATATAAAGACATTACAATAATTTCTAGGACACATGGTCAACCAGCCTCTCCAACAAAGTTAGGTAAGGAAATTCTTGTGTTTTCTACAAGAATTAAGAATCAAAGAAAAAGTTTAGTTGAGATACCTAATTCTGCAAAATTTGCAGGAGCAGTAGGAAATTTTAATGCACATAAAGTTGCATTCCCAAAAATAAATTGGAAAGCTTTTGGAAAGAAATTTGTTGAATCAGAGCTAGGGTTGGACTATTCTTTCCCTACAACTCAAATTGAACATTATGATTCTTTTGCTTCACTTTGTGATAATGTTAGAAGGATAAATAACATCTTGCTTGATTTAAGTTTAGATATATGGACATATATTTCTTTAGATTACTTTAAACAAAAAATCATAAAAGATGAAGTAGGATCTTCTGCAATGCCTCATAAAATTAATCCCATTGATTTTGAAAATGCTGAAGGAAATATAGGGTTTGCCAATTCAATTTTTGATTTCTTTTCTAATAAATTAACAAAATCAAGACTACAAAGGGATCTAAGCGATAGTACAGTCCTAAGAAATATTGGAGTTCCATTTAGCCATACTATAATATCAATTAAATCAATAATTAAAGGCTTAGATAAACTAATTGTCAATAAAAATAAAATTAATGCTGACCTTGAAGAAAATTGGATAATAATTTCAGAAGCTATTCAAACTATTCTAAGAAGAGAAGGATATCAAACCCCTTATGAATCTTTGAAAGAGTTAACAAGAAAAAATACTTCCATAACAAAAGAAATTCTTCATAAATTTATTGATAGTCTCAAAGTAAATGAAAAGATTAAAAATGAGCTAAAAGCTATCACACCATCAAATTATACTGGAATATAGAACCATGAATCTTAATCAAATTATATCAATTTTTATAATTTTTTCTTTATTACTTATAGGCTGTAAAAAAGAAAGTGATGAGGATCCTAATATTGCGAAACTTGAGAATGATCTTGAAATTAGTGACTTTATTTGGAAAGGTCTGAATCAATACTACTATTGGCAAGAAAGTGTAATGAGTTTAGCTGATAGCAAACTTGATAATCTCTCTGATTATTCATTCTATCTTAGTCAAAATCCTAATCCTGAAAACTTTTTTAATTCCCTTCAACATCCTGATGATAGATTTAGCTGGATTTCGGATGATTATGAAGAATTAGAAAATTACCTTCAAGGAATTGACTATTCAGATGGAATGGAGTTCGGTTTATTTCTTGAATGTAATGATCAAAATGTATTTGGTTTTGTAAGATATGTTCATAAAGACACCGATGCTGACATAAATGGAATAAAAAGAGGATATTTCTTTAATGCAGTTAATGGGACAATACTGAACAAGGATAATTATGGAGACCTACTTTTTGATGATAATGTCTTAACTAATACTTTTGGATTTGCAGATTTAAACTATGACGAAAATAATCAATGTGCTAGTGTAACTTCAAATAATACAAATATTACTTTAAATAAATCTAGATTGGTTAAGAATCCGATTCATATATCTAAAACAATAGATATAGACCAAAAAAAGATTGGATACCTTATGTATAATCAATTTCTTGGAAATGTAGAATCTGAAAATAGAGATTATAATCTTGAATTGAATAGTGTTTTTGGATCATTTAGATCTGAAGGAATTAATGAACTAGTAATTGACCTAAGATATAATCCTGGAGGAAGAATTTCCACATCCATTAATCTTGCTTCTATGATCACTGGTCAATTTAATAATCAGATCTTTGCTAAAGAAAAATGGAATTCAAAATTAATGGATTATTGGGATGAAAATAATCCTGACAATTTAATTAATAGGTTTGTAGATAATATGGATGGTGTTTCAATTAATTCTCTTAATCTTAATAAAGTTTATATTCTTACAACTTCAAGAACTGCGTCTGCAAGTGAGTTATTAATTAATGGCCTTGACCCATATATTGATGTTATCCATATAGGTGATTATACTGTTGGGAAAAATCAAGGATCTATAACAGTATATGATTGGATAAATGATCAAGGAGAAAAGAATCCTAATCATAAATATGCTATGCAGCCAATTGTCTTAAAGATTGGAAATGTAGCTGGTTATACTGACTTTCCTAATGGCTTAGTTCCAGATTATGAAATTAAAGAGTCTATTAGGACAGCTGGTGAACTGGGCAATAAAAATGAACAACTCCTTAAAATAGCTATTGACCATATCTTTGGCAATGTACAGTTTATCTCATCTGATGATAATATAAAACAGATTGATATACCAGAAGAATCATTGAAACAACAATTAATAAAGGACAAAATAATTATTAAATAATTTTTATTTTGTTAAATACATTTTTCTTCTAGAGTAAAGTTCAGAAAATGCATCGTCATTTAAATCATCAATAAAAAGGATGCTTTCTCCAGTACTTTTCATTTCCGGTCCTAACTGCTTATTAACATTAGGGAACTTATTAAAAGAAAAGACTGGTTGCTTAATCGCATAACCTTTAAGCCTTGGGTTAAATTTAAAATCTTTTACCTTATTTTTACCAAGCATTATTTTAGTAGCATAATTTACATAAGGTTCTTTATAAGCTTTCGAGATAAAAGGAACTGTTCTAGATGATCTTGGGTTAGCCTCAATAACATAAACCATATCATCTTTTACTGCAAATTGAATATTAATAAGACCAACAGTGTTTAGAGCTAAAGCAATTTTTTTAGTATGATCTTTTATTTGTTGAATAACAAAATCTCCTAGACTAAATACAGGAAGTATGGCATTTGAATCTCCAGAATGGATTCCACATGGCTCAATATGCTCCATTATTCCAATAATGTAAACATCTTTTCCATCAGATATAGCATCAGCTTCTGCCTCTATAGCACCATCTAAGTATTGATCTAAAAGCAATTTATTATTAGGTATTTTTCCTAATAAGTCCACTACATGTTCTTCAAGTTCTTGCTCATTTATTACAATTTTCATTCCCTGACCACCTAATACATATGATGGTCTAACTAGAATTGGAAAGTCTAATGTTTTTGAAATTTTCACAGCTTGTTTTGCAGTTGTTGCTACTCCAAAATCTGGATAAGGTATATTGTTATCCATTAATAATGTTGAGAAACTTCCTCTATCTTCTGCTAAATCCAATGATTTATATTCAGTTCCTATAATTTTAATATCATATCTGTCAAGTTTTTCAGCCAATTTAAGGGCTGTTTGACCACCAAGTTGAACAATTACTCCTTCAGGTTTCTCATGTCTAATTATATCATAGATATGTTCCCAAAAAACTGGTTCAAAATATAATTTATCAGAAATATCAAAATCGGTAGATACTGTCTCTGGGTTACAATTTATCATAATTGTTTCATAACCACATTCACTAGCTGCTAACGCACCATGAACACAACAATAATCAAATTCTATTCCTTGACCAATTCTATTTGGACCAGAACCTAGTACAACTATTTTTTTCTTTTTTGAAATTGTACTTTCATTCTCTGAAAAATCTGGCTTATTTTTAATCTTCATTTTCTGTTCAAAAGTTGAATAATAATATGGTGTTTCAGCTGGGAATTCTGCAGAACATGTATCAACTAATTTATAGACTCTCTGGACACCAAGTTTATCTCTTTTTTTATAGACCGCACTCTCAAGACAACCCAACATATAAGCTATTTGTCTATCAGCAAAACCTTTTTGTTTTGCCTCTAGTAATAGATCATTATCAATGGACTTGATATCATGTTTTGAAATTTCTTTTTCTAAAATATTGAGTTCTTCATATTGTTTTAAATACCACATATCAATCTTTGTGATTTCATGAATTCTTTTAAGAGAGATACCTATTTGAATCGCATCATATAACACAAAAACTCTATCCCAACTAGGATATTTTAATTTTTCAATGATGGTATTATAATCTTTATATCCCTTTCCATCAGCTCCTAAACCATTCCTTTTTATTTCAAGAGATTGAGTAGCTTTATGAATAGCCTCTTGGAAAGATCTTCCAATACCCATTACTTCTCCAACTGCTTTCATCTGCAATCCAATAGTTCTTTCTGATCCTTCAAACTTATCAAAGTTCCATCTTGGAATCTTAACTATTACATAATCTAAAGTTGGTTCAAATAATGCAGAAGTAGACTTTGTAATTTGATTATTTAACTCATCAAGCGTATACCCAAGTGAAAGTTTTGCTGCAATCTTTGCTATAGGATATCCTGATGCTTTGGATGCTAATGCTGAAGATCTAGAAACTCTAGGATTAATCTCAATAGCAATAATATCTTCCTTTTCGTCAGGGCTAACAGCAAATTGAACATTACATCCTCCTGCAAAATCGCCAATACTCCTCATCATCTTAATTGCCATATCTCTCATCCTTTGGTAAGTTGTATCTGAAAGAGTCATTGCTGGAGCAACAGTTATTGAGTCACCTGTATGAATTCCCATTGGATCCATATTTTCGATAGTACAGATAATTACAACATTGTCGTTGTTATCTCTTAATAGCTCTAATTCATATTCTTTCCAACCAATTAAGGCTTTATCAATTAGAACTTCATGTATTGGGGAGGACTCTAATCCTCTTGTTAAAAGCTCATTAAATTTTTCTTCCTCATATACAATTGAAGCTCCTGTTCCTCCAAGAGTATAGGATGGTCGAATAACAAGTGGAAAACCAAATTTCTGAGCAATCTCTTTTCCGCTCAAAAAAGAAGCTGCGCTTTCAGCAGGTGCAACAGGAATATCAATTTTATTTAATAGAAGTCTAAATTTTTCTCTATCCTCAGTTATTTGAATTGCATCTATATCAACTCCAATAATTTTAACAGAATGCTTTTTCCATATTCCTTTATCTTGAGCTTCAATACAAAGATTAAGGGCTGTTTGTCCACCCATTGTAGGCAAAACAGCATCTATGTTATGTTTCTCTAGAATCTCAATTATTGATTTAGTTGTGAGAGGTTTAAGATAAATATAATCAGCCATTGAAGGATCAGTCATTATAGTAGCTGGATTAGAATTAATAAGGATTGTCTTAATTCCGTCTTCTTTAAGTGATCTGAGAGCTTGAGATCCGGAATAATCAAATTCACAAGCCTGACCAATTATTATTGGTCCTGAGCCTATAATTAGAATTGATTTAATCTTTTTGTCTTTAGGCATAAAAATCTTACAAAATTATTAAAAAAAAAGTGCTACAACTGTAACACTTTTAAAAAGTTATTAAAAATTATTTTTTATGACGCGATTCACTTGAAACCGATATTTTTTTTCTTCCCTTTGCCCTTCTTGAAGAAATAACTTTTCTACCATTAGCACCAGACATTCTATCCATAAACCCATGCTTATTTCTTCTTTTTCGCTTTGATGGTTGATAAGTTCTTTTCACTTTCTATATAAATTACAATTCAGTTGGCAAATATAATATCTTTTTATACAAGTTCATATTAATATTATTAAATTGTAGTTTTGAAAAAAATATGTTTCCAAAGAATATTAAATTAATCCTTGCAATTGGTCTTTTAGGGTATGGAATATATCAAATTACAGAAACCTATATTGGAAATGGTATTTTTATGTTCCTTTTATCAATAATTGTAATAGTTTTGTATTTCAAAAATGAGATACTAATTCTTGCCTTTCTTAGTTTAAGAAAACAAAATTTTGATAAAACACAAAGACTTTTATCCTTAATTAAAAATCCAAAAAGCGTACTAATAAAGAAACAGCAGGGCTTTTACTATTATTTAAATGGTTTAATTCAATCCCAACATAATCTTACAGTAGCAGAAAAAAACTTTAGAGAAGCTCTTAAACTAGGTCTTAATACCAGCAGTGATATGGCAATGGCTAAACTAAGTTTAGCAGGAATAATGATGCAAAAAAGAAGAAAGAGAGAGGCTCAGATGCTACTTACGGAAGCTAAAGGACATGATAAACATAAAATGTTAACATCACAAATTAGAATGATGCAAGAGCAAATGAAAAGAATTTAGGATTCCAAAAAAAAAATTTATAATTGTATTATAAATATTTCTTATCTTTGCTGTCCGGCTAAAAATTAAAAATGTATCAAATTAATCTAGAGAATAATGAATTTTTGAGGCAGTTTGAAGTAAAATTTAATAACTCACTGGCTAGAATAGAATACGCAGAACAAGAAAGAAAAATATTTCTTACTAAGATACATATACCAAAAGAGATTAAGGATGATAAATTTGAAGAACAATTTATTATTAAAGTTTTAGAGTTTATAGAAGACAAAAAATTAAGGGTTGTTCCAACATCTCCAAGAATCGCCGGTTTTGTTAGAAAAAACAAATCATTTAAGCATCTATTACCTGTTGGAATTAAACTATAATTTAGACTCTAGCGTATACTTCAGAGTCAACCTTTTCAATTTTCACTTTTTGAATCTTACCTACTAAATTTTTATTCCAATTTTTTCTAACTCTGATGTAATTTTCAGTATAACCTTCTATAAAACCGTTTTTGTTTTCAGATTCAAATAATACATTATAGTTGCCCCCAATATGTTGCTTGTAAAACCTTGATTTTTTGGAAGCAGAAAGTAACCTTAATAATTTACTCCTTTTATTTCTTGTTTTTTTTGGAACTACTCCATTTAGCTCAATTGCTCTTGTGTTTTCTCTTTCAGAATAAGAAAAAACATGAAGATACGATACATCTAATTTTTTTATAAAATCATATGTTTCTAAAAACATCTCATCTGTCTCTCCAGGAAAACCTACAATTACATCTACTCCAATTGAAGCAGAAGGCATTAATTTTTTTATAAGATCAACTCTACTTTTATATAAACCAGTTTTATACCTTCTTCTCATCTTCTTTAATATTTCATCACTTCCACTTTGAAGGGGAATATGAAAATGCGGAACAAACCTCTTGCTTTTACTTATAAAACTAATTATTTCATCTGTAAGCAAATTAGGCTCAATTGATGATACTCTATAACGTTCTACTCCATCAATCTCGTCTAAAGTTTTAACTAGTTCAAAAAAGTCTTCGTTAGTTTTTATATTATCTGCTTGCCTTTTACCAAAATCTCCCAGATTAATTCCAGTTAAAACTATTTCTCTTATTCCATTGGAAATTATTTCATTTACATTTTTAACAACATTTTCTATTGTATTACTTCTTGATTTACCTCTAGCTAAAGGTATGGTGCAAAAGCTACATTTATAGTCACATCCATCTTGTACTTTTAGAAATGCTCTAGTTCTTGAATTTATTGAATATGTTTCAGTAAATGAATCAACATCATTTATATTACATGAATGATCTAACTTAGAAAAATCTTGATCAATATTTAAAAGATAATTGACAATATTGAATTTTTCTGATGCCCCTAGAACAAGATCAACACCTTTAACAGACAGTAATTCTTCTGGCTTAAGTTGAGCATAACAACCAATTGCAGCAACAAATGCATTAGGGTTAATCTTTAATGCTTTATTTACAAAGACTTTAAATTTATTATCCGCATTTTCAGTTACAGAACATGTATTAATAATATATGCATCAGCATATTGATTAAACGGAACAACTTTAAAATTATTTTTCTCAAGATTATTTGAAATAGAAGATGTCTCAGAAAAATTAAGTTTACATCCAAGTGTTGATAAAGCTACACTAGATATTTTTTTTTCTTTTAGTTCAATATTTTCAGTTAAAACAGACAAAACAGAAAGTTATTCTTTAGACTCAGCTTTGTCTTCATTGGATTCTTCTGCAGCTGGCTCTTCAGCTGGTGCTTCTGCAGCTGGCTCTTCAGCTGGTGCTTCTGCAGCTGGCTCTTCAGCTGGTGCTTCTGTAGCTGGTGCTTCTGCAGCTGGCTCCTCAGCAGGTGCTTCTACAGCTTTCTCCTCAGCAGGTGCTTCAGTTTTTGATTCAGGAATTTCTTTTTTTTCATCAACAGGAGTATCTTCTTTTACATCTGAAGTTTTATTAAAATCAGCATATTTACTTCTAAATTTATCAACTCTACCTGCAGTATCAACTAATTTTGATTTACCAGTATAATATGGATGTGAAGTTCTAGAGATCTCCAGTTTGAATAAAGGATACTCAACACCATCAATTTTTGTTGTCTCTTTAGTCTCAACAGTTGATTTTGTAATAAAAACATCATCATTAGACATATCTTTAAATGCCACTAAACGATAATTTTCAGGATGTATATCACTTTTCATAACAAATTTTATGAGTGCAAATTTAAAATATTTTTCATATATATAGTATTATAATTATTTTATTTTATCTTGTGCAGAAGACAAAATAATAAAAAAATGAGTGATCAAAAATCAATTTTAAAATCAACAATACTGCAATATGGTCTAATTTATGGTGGTATATCAGTTGCATTTGCAATAATGCTATTTATTATGGATATGCACTATCAAGGAGGATCTCTTCAACAATGGGCTGGATTATTAATAATGGTTGGATCAATAACTGCAGGCCAACTTGCTTTCAGAAAACTAAATAATGGATATCTTAATTTATCTGAAGCAATGAAAATAGGACTTGGTGTAACAATAGTGGGAATAATAATAGCTCTCTTATATGGGTGGTTTCAAGCTATAGTTTTAGATCCAAATCAAATTGAAAAGGCTACTGAATTTGCACTTTCTCAAGCTATTGATCAAAACCCTGAAATGACTGATGAAATGATTGCAGTTACAAGAGAATGGATCGAATGGGGATCATCTCCAGGAATATCAACTGCATTTGCTTTTGGTTTTGGGCTAATATTCGGAGGAATTGTTTCGTTAGTTACTGGATTAATTGTAAAAAAGTCAAGGCCTAATTAATAATTAGCGACTATTTCTTATGGATCTTTCCGTCGTAATCCCTCTTTATAATGAGTCAGAATCAATTGAGGAATTAAATAATTGGATAACTAAGACTTTATATAGCGCAAGAATTACTTTTGAAATTATATATATTGATGATGGTAGTTCAGATGGATCTTGGGATATAATTAAAAGGTTAGCAAATAATTCTGATAATATTAAAGGCATTTCATTTTCTAAAAATTTCGGTAAATCACAGGCCTTAAATGCTGGTTTTATAGAATGTAAGGGAAATTTTGTTGCTACCCTTGATGCTGATCTTCAAGATTCTCCTGAAGAAATTCCGGAAATGATAAATAAAATTAAAAAAGGAAACTTAGATTTAATATCTGGCTGGAAGAAGAAACGTTATGACTCTTTAATTATTAAGAAAATTCCTTCAAAATTATTTAATTTTGTTGCAAGGTATACATCTGGGATTAAGATACATGATTTCAACTGTGGAATTAAAGTTTATAGGTCAGATGTTATAAAATCAATAGATATCTATGGTGATATGCATAGATTTATACCTATTATTGCAATGAATGAAGGATATAATAAAATTGATGAGCATATTGTCAAACACCAAGCTAGAAAATTTGGCAAAACAAAATTTGGTAATGAAAGATTTATGAGAGGATTTTTAGA
>Ga0208750_1000322_pt1 | contig 14492 bp, 9 predicted proteins | sample Knorr_S15_td_O2m_FD_185602 | JGI IMG/M metagenome (GOLD analysis project Ga0208750, IMG submission 185602) | Marine microbial communities from Southern Atlantic Ocean transect - Knorr_S15_td_O2min_ad_340m_LV (SPAdes) (version 2) | ecosystem: Environmental > Aquatic > Marine > Oceanic | place...
ACACCATGAAGCCCGCCAGAAACTTTATAGCTGTCTTTGTCAAACTTGCCACCGGCGTGTAATACTGTCATAACAACCTCAACTGCCGGCTTCTTTTCTTCCTTGTGAATGCCCACCGGTATACCGCGTCCGTTGTCCTCAACCGTCACAGATCCATCAATATTAAGTATAACTGTTATTCTTGTACAGTGGCCAGCGAGGGCTTCGTCAATAGAATTATCAACAACTTCATATACAAGATGGTGTAGGCCGCGCTTTCCAAGGTCGCCAATATACATGGCCGGACGCTTGCGAACCGCCTCTAGTCCTTCAAGAACTTTAATGCTCTCTGCACTATAGACTGGTGTAGCAACTGCTTCAGTCATACAAACCTGATGTCCTTTATCGTTTTTTTCCCCAAGGCCGTGTTAATTTTAAACAAAACCTCTTTCTTTTGAAATTGCAGTTCCTGTGCCCAAATAGGAGAGTCCACGCGTACAATTAACACTCCGTGTTTAACGTCTTGTACGGTCGTGTTTTCAGCTATTTTTTTACCTACTGCTGTTGGCCAAAGATTCACCGCTTGTTGTTGATTAACGCCCGCATCAAGACCTGTTTTAAATAAATATGTATTTAATACTGTTTTAATGGGTTTCATATTAGAGCGGTTTTGCTAATGGATGGTCAGTCATTCAAACGAATGGGCATCAGCAACATTGTGACTTCTACGTTATCATCGAGTGCCGTTGGATAAAAAAGACTGGCGCTAATGGGCGTATTAAGCCTTATTACTATTTCGTTGGAATTCATGTGTGATAATATATCCTTTAAATATGCCGCGTTATAACCCACGTCAATTGAATCGCCAATATATTCTATCTCTATTTTTTCCTGGGCCTTAGACGCTTTTTCAGGGTCCTCTGTTGTTATGGTTGCTGAACCGCTTTCAGTGCGTATTGCAATCTGGTGGGTGGCTTTATTTGAGAATATTGAAACTCGCTTAACTGCTGAAAGAAAATCATTACAATCCACTTTGATTTCTTTTTCGTTATCGGTAGGTATTACGCTTTGATAGTCCGGAAATCTATCCTCAATTATACGGGTATATATTGTGTCTGTGCCTATGGTGGCTGTGAAAACATTATCTCCTAACCAAAGTTGTATTTGTTCATCATTATTAATATATGCAGTAATTATATTTAAAAATTTCCTTGGGATTATAACCTCCCCTTCAAATTTCCCCGCGTCGAAATTATTGCGCACATATTTAGCTAATCTGTGGCCGTCTGTAGCAACCGCAGTAAGAACATCTTTTTCAAATTTGAAATAAACACCCGTAAGCGCAGGTTTGAGATCATCTTTACTTACAGCAAAACTAATTGTTGATATCATTTCGTTCAACACATTTGCTTCTATACCTGATTCAACGCGTTGATTAGCTTCGGGATTTGCTGGAAACTCATCGGCTGGTTTACCCATCAAATCATAGGATCCAATATCTGTAACTATTTTAACATTATTATTTTCATTAACATCTATTGTTATACGAGTATCATCAGGTAATTCAGAGGTTATTTCTAATAAGGTTTGAAGCGGTATTGCTGCAGAACCGGTTTCTTCAACACTGCTTTCGATGGATGTTATAATTGTTATTTCAAGATCTGTGGCTCTAAGCGTTGTTCCTGTTTCTCCTGCTTCAAATAGAACACAACTTAATATTGGTATTGTTGATCGAGTTGGTGTTGCTTTTGAAAGTTTTTGAAGAGCTTTTTGAAGTTCAGATTTCGAGGTGGAATTTTTCATGAATATTTTGGTAAATGGATCAAATATTTAATAGTTTTTATCTTAAATAATTGTTGTTGTAACATTACTTAAGATGGGCCCATTTCACAAGGTATTTTTAATCATTTTGTTGAGAATAAAAGAGATAAAATTGATTAATATATAAATATAAACTATTATTTATTATTTATATACATTAAGGTGATTGTGTAAAAATAATTTTTTCAAATATTTAATTGTTTGTTATAATGATATAATTAGGGTTTGATTAAACTATTTCTTCATGTGTATAAACCATTATTTATTGTTAATAATTTGCATGGTGTCTGTAAAAAAAAGGTTATAATAGAAAAAATAAACTTATTGAATAAATTGTTGAAAATTCTGTGAATTTCCTTTTTTACTGAAAATTATTTTTTTATATCTATAAAAATATTGGTGCGTGCAGCCACAATCCATTCCTGGAAATATTCCATTCTTTTATGATTTAGCGCTATTTCTTCTATTTCTACCCAATGTGTTTCAAGCGAAGGATGACCCCCGGGTTTTACCGCCTCAACCCATAATAAATGATATCCGTGATCTGATTTAACAGGTCGACTACACTCATCTTTTTCTAGTAGACCTAAAACTTCTGAAATTGCCGGAATTGGTGAATTATTAGGAGTTATCCACCCTAAATCACCACCTATTTTTTTTGTTGGCTCATCATCAGAATATTTTGTTACTAATTTTTTAAAAGAAGATAAGCTTTTAGAGCTGTCTCGAAGCGTCATTGCATAATTATATGCATTAGTTTCATCTTCTTCTGTTATTGCTGGAGATATCAAAATGTGTCTAACTTTTATTTTTTCACCAGACTTTTCTGTTGTTTCTAAAATATGGAAACCAAAAGAGGTTTCAACGGGTTCGCTAAGCGTATTTATTTCTTGTGTGAAGGCGACGGTTTCAAAACCCTTCACCATTTGATTTCTGCGTATATATCCTAAAGAACCGCCGTTATTTTTTGAACCTGGATCTGCAGAATATATTTCTGCTAGATCAGAAAAAGATTCGCCAGAAAAGATCCTTTCGCGTATGTTTTTTATTTTTTTTTCAGCATCTAGTCGGTTTTTTTCACTTGGCTTTATTCTGACTAGAAGGTGTCTAATTTTCATTGTTACAGGGAACATTGGTAAACTATCTTTATAGTTGGTGAAAAAAGTTACCACACCCTCCCTGTTAATGTTTACTGACATAATTAATTGTTGCTGATATTGTTCTGTTATAAGTCTGTCGCGCATATCATACCAATATTCTCTACGAAAATCATTCAGGGATTGGCCTAACATTGTTTCTGCCATTTCTTCGGTTCCAGCACGCATTATGAAGGTTTCTATTTGTTGATCTAAGGCGCTCTCAACATCTTTTTCTCCTACTTCTATTGAATCTAATTTTGCCATTTCTAAAATGACTTTTTGATCAATTAGAGAGCCTAAGACGTTTCCTTGTAGTTTTTCGATAACATCTCTGTCCTTGGAAACGTCTAAACCCCTTTGTAGCGCGGTCATGCTCACCACCTGGGAAACATCGCTTTTTAAAATAATATTTTCACCGACAATTGCAGCAATACCGTCTATCGGAATATCTTGATTTTGTCCGTATAAAAAGTATATACAAGGTAGTAAAATCTTAATGGATTTATACATTATTTACAGTTTCCCAACGTTTAACTCAAATAAATATTTTTGTTTTAAGCTGTCTATAATGGCGGCAGATTGGATTACCGATTTTCTTTTTTGGATTACCAAATAAATATGGTCATAGACGTCGTCCAGGCTACGATAAGTTCCTTTTGGAAATCTTTTTATTACCTCGATAACAGCATAACTGTCGCCAGATTTAATTGGTCCGATGTAATTTCTTTTTCTGCCACCAAAAACAGCTTTATTTATTGCTGGCCGAAGCTGGTCTTCTTCAACACTAATTGCATTAACACCATATTTTTCAAATAGTTTATTACGTTTTTTATTTCCCGCATCCTTTTCTAGAAGAGTTCTTATTTTGTTAGCATCATTTTTATTGTCTACATTGAAACTGTTGATTAAAGCCTCCCCGTGACGGCGTTTAAACGTTTCTTTTTGCTCGGTATAAAAATCTTTTATTTCGTCGGTTGAAACACCAACGCGGGATCGCAAGACCATCTCTAAATATGTTTGTCCTATAAGTTTTTTCTGATAATCTTCGACCCGACTCACAACGGAAATGTCTTTATTAACACCGGCATGAACACCAGCGGCATAAAGTAGTTCCGCATTTACCCATTGGGCTACTTGGTTTTCTACGTCTGCCATTCGATATTCAGGAAACCGATTTATTACATCCTTTTTAGTAAGAACAGCGTTTTCCACCCTTGCCAATACCTCGACGTTTTCGTTTGTTTTGTTACAGTTAGCTAGCGTTAAGAAACCGACTAGAACTATGCCCGCATCTTTATACATCATCATAAATTAAGTATTATTGTTATCATAATAGAATAGTTCTGCATTCTTTATAAGCATTCTAAGGGGCCCTCTATCGATATCACAGAAAATTTCTAATCCGAGACTATCTTTTTTTAACTGTTTAAATGTGTATTTTATCCCGGCACTTTCTAGGGTGTTCATTAAATTTTCCACAGACATTTTGTTTGCATTTTTGTGGTTGGCATCCACCAGGGTAAGCACAACCCGGTCTTTTTCGATTAGAATGTTTTTCACAAGCGTTTGTGTATATGCGGTTCTTATTTCGGTTATTTTATATAGATTTGTTGTGCCCGGGCCAGGCTTACCATAACGGTCTACCACCTCTTCTTGAACGGCCTCTATGTCTTGTTTGTTTTTAGCGGCAGAAAGTCGCTGGTAATAATATAAACGATCTTGTGGTAGAGGTACATAGCTATCGTTGAACGACGCGTTTCCGAAATATTGTATTTTGGGTACAGAGAAGTTTTTTTCTACTCCCCTTGATTTGTTTAACTCGTCATTGAACATTTTGCAATAAAGATGATAGCCGACCCTAGAAACATGTCCGCTTTGTTCATATCCAAACACGTTGCCCGCACCGCGAAGTTCCAAATCTTTTATAGATATTCTGTATCCAGAGCCAAGATCCGTATTTTCTTGTATTGTTTTTAGTCTTTCAATTGCGCCCTCAGTAAGGCTTTCTTCCTTTGGTATAACTAAATAACAAAAACCTTGTCGTTCACCGCGCCCCACGCGCCCCCTAATTTGGTACAACTGAGACAACCCATACATGTGTGCAGCGGTTATGATGATTGTGTTTGCGTTTGGGACGTCTAGTCCGGCCTCTATAATGGTTGTTGTTATCAGCACTTGTATATTTCCTTCAAAAAAAGAAAGAATTATTTTTTCTAAACTTTTACTGTTCATTTCTCCATGTGCAGATGCTATGTTGGTGTTAGGCAGTAGTTCGACAATCTTTTTTTCGTAAAACTGCATTGATTCAATACGATTGTGTAGGAAATAAACTTGTCCTCCTCTATTTATTTCTACATCCATTATCTTTTTTAAGAATTCCCAGCTTTGATAGACAACCTGAGTTTTTATGGGTACCCTTTTCACGGGGGGCGTATTAATTAAACTTACGGTTTTAAGGCCGAGGATCGACTGCTGAAGGGTTCGTGGTATTGGTGTTGCGGTGAGAGTTAATACGTCGACCGATTTTTTTAATTTTAATAGTTTATTTTTATGTACAACACCAAATCGATGTTCGTCGTCAATTATTAATAAACCAAGCCTGTCTTTTGGTACGGCATCGCCGAGCAGCTTATGTGTGCCGACTAATATGTCGACCTGTTTATTAAGGACATTATTGATGATTTCCTTTTGTTTATTTTGTGTTATAAAACGAGACAACATCTCAACGGTCACGCCAAAATTTTCCAGTCTGTTTTTAAATAATATATAATGCTGATTAGCTAAAATTGTAGTTGGAACAACCACCATTACAAAAACTCCAGAAAAAGCAGCTTTTGCTGCGGCCCGTAGAGCAACCTCTGTTTTGCCAAAACCTACATCTCCAATAATTAGCCTGTCCATTAGCCCGGGCGAGACCATGTCCTTATAAATGTCCTTTATTGCGGTAGCCTGATCGCCCGTTTCAGTATATGGAAAACTTTCTCCCAATAATTTTTCGAGATAATCTTCCTTTTTATAAGCAATCTCTCGTCGTAAAAGCCTGTTTTTATTTACATCTACCATATCTGCAATGATTTCTTTTATGTTTGTTTTTGTTTTTTCCTTTCTCGCAGACCACGCTCTATTGCTGATATTATTTATCTTTACATTTTTTGTCCCAACCAGGGGAGCAATCATATCAATACGTTGGGCTAAAAGATGAACAGTAGAATTGTTTGCGTACTCTAATTTCAGATAATCTTTATTATGTTTTTTTACCAGTCCACGATATATGCCTACCCCATAATCAACATGGGTGATGTAGTCTCCCCATTTATATGAATAAAAATACTCCTCACTCCTTTTTTGATATTTTTTATTCACTTTTTTTATTTTCTCATGTTTAATTATTGCAATACCGCTGTCATAAATAAAAATATTTCCATTTATATGTCCATCTATGTAAATAGAATTATTAGGAAAATATTCTTTTGGTTTTAGGCCATCACCAACCACATAAACAGCGGTTAAATCTTGTTTATATTTCGTTATATGTTCAGCAGTTTTAATAGATATATCTTTAATCTTAATTGTTTCAGTTTTATTATGATTGTTGACCCCAACGAACTCTATTTTGCATGTGTTGTTTATCAAACGCACCCTTACAGTTGAATACCCTAACTGCTCAAATAATTCTTTATATGTAATTGTTAATACATCACTTATATCTTTTATAATAGCAGGTATAGTTATATTGTTTGTTGTGTCTATAGACACTTGGGATGTAGGATTGTAATATCTTATGCTTGTAATAACATCACCATTAAATTCTATTCTAATTGGGTTTTTCGTATTTGTTGGAAAAACATCAACGATCCCACCACGTCGCGCACACTCTCCTATATTTTTAGCTTCAACATTTTCATCATATCCGTATATATTTAGGTTCTTCATTATGTCTGATATTAAGAGCTGGTCATTAACGCGCACACGCAAACTGTCGTCCTTTTTAGATAAAACAGGCCGCGGGACATGTTCTTCTAAGCCTCCCTCTGTAAATATAGTACTGGGTCCTTCGCCAGCAAGAGAAGAAGCCATTGCGTGAACATATTTTGATATTGAACGATTGAAGGTTTTTGGAAAGAACTCCTCGCTATGATTGGTAGGAAGATATTGTGATCGTAAAGACCTTACCCCAACAGATTCATGATAAAGGGCAAAAGAATCGTCACTAACAACCACAAGCTTGTTATTTAGGGCGATAGCCCCAATAAAATAACTGCGAACCAGGGCGTTAGACAAAACCAAAGAAGAGCTGACGTTATTTGAAAGAGAATCACCAAATTGTTGTATCTCGTTTATGTTAGAGAGTGCATATAATAGGGGATTGACTGAAGTCATGTTTCACGTGAAACACGATCATGTTTAGCGATAAATATAGATAAAACGGAAATATCCGCAGGAGTTACACCAGAGATACGCATTGCCTGCCCAAGGGTTTCTGGTTTTATAGAACACAACCTCTCCCTTGACTCAGATGACAAACCAACAACAGAATTGTAATTAAAGAGAGGACTTATTTCAACCATATCGCTTCTGATGACTTTATTTATATGCACATTGCTTCTATCAATATAACCACGATACTTAATTATCGTTTCTGCCTCTAATAAAACTTCATCTTTATAAGGATCGGCTACAGCGGGACAACTAATTGCCAAACCATCAAAGTCTGAAAGTAAAACCCCGGGCCTTTTTAAAAGCGTTTTTAGTGGTGTTTTTTGATTAATGGGAACACCACCAGACAATATTATTTGTTTATTAACATGCTCTGGTGCAACCGAGAGACCACACTCTGAGACAGCTTTGTCTATCGCTGTTGTTTGACCAGCCATAATACGATGCTTGTTTTCACTTATTAAACCGCAAGCCAACGCCTTGGAACTCAGTCTTCTGTTGGCGTTTGTATATCGCAAAACCAGGCGATGTTCGGCCCTAGAGGTGAACATCCTATATGGTTCCGGAGTGCTTTTTGTTATGAGGTCATCAACCATAACACCGGCATACGCTTCCGACCGCTTTAGGATAAGTGGATCGCGCCCCGCTAAAGATAAACCAGCATTTGCACCAGCCATAAGCCCCTGTACAGCTGCTTCTTCATACCCCGAGGTGCCGTTAATTTGGCCTGCAAGGTAAAGGCCTGGAATATTTTTAGATTCCAGCGTCATTTTTAACTGATAAGGATATATATAATCATATTCTATGGCATAACCGGGCCTAACGAATTGAACACCTTCAAAGCCCGGTATACATTGCAATGATTTGCGTTGTACTTTTTCTGGCAGGCTAGTGGAAAACCCGTTTAAATAAATTTGATCTGACCCAACCCACTCCGGTTCGCAAATTAGGCGATGAGAGTTTTTATCGGAAAAGCGATTTATTTTGTCTTCGATTGATGGGCAATATCTTGGGCCAACCCCCCGGATGTCACCAGAAAACATAGGGGATTGATTTATATTGTTTTTTATTACGTCGTGTGCTTCGCAATTAGTAGCAATGCTGTAACAAGGGACGTTTGGCGGATTAAAACACTCATGAAAATGTGAAAAGGGGGCCGGTTTGTCATCGCCATCTATTTTATCTAATCTATTCCAATCGATGCTATTTTTAAACAATCTTGGCGGTGTTCCGGTCTTTAGTCGACCGCAGTCTAATCCAAATTGTGCCAAAGTTTCAGTTATTCCAACTGACCCAAGCTCCCCCATTCTACCAGCCGGTATCTTTTTTTGTCCAATATGAATTAAGCCGTTTAAAAATGTTCCATTTGTCAAAATGACGGTATCCGCACTTATAACACAACCATCGACAATATTCACTCCACCTATCTTACCATTTTTTATGATAGGGGACGCCACCTCCGCCTCAAGAATGTCTATGCCTGGCGATTTTGTTACGCGATCTTTCACATATTGTTCATATAGGCGTTTGTCAACCTGGGCTCGTGGTGACCACACAGCGCGCCCCTTAGATCTGTTTAAGATTTTAAATTGAATCCCTGAAAAATCGGCAGCTGAGCCCATTACACCACCAAGCGCATCAACCTCTCTAACCATTTGACCTTTTGCTAGGCCTCCAACTGAAGGATTACAAGCCATTCGTCCAATGGTGCTTTTATTTATTGTAACTAGGGCAACTTCTGTTCCACACCTTGCCGCAGCCAGCGCGGCCTCAATTCCAGCGTGCCCCGCACCGACAACCAATACCTGATATTTGGACTTTGGTTTCACGTGAAACTATTTACCAACACAAAAACCGTTAAACATGTTGTCTAGTATTTCATCCGCCGTTTTTATTCCTAATAAGTCTTCAACGCCCCGCAGTGCGTTCTGCAACTCAAAACTGACCAACTCTAACTGGATAGGCACATGACTAGTGAGCTCTATAACAGATGCCATAGCAACGTCTGATTTCATTATGGCATTATATTGCCTTTGCGTTGTAATACCAACGTTTTCACTAGTACTATTTTCTAAACCAAGGGTAATAATGATATGTTTTTTTAATTCGTCCACCCCTAGACCTGTAAGCGCCGATGTCATTAATCCACCTTTAATAATACTAGAAGTTTTATCCAATACGTCTTTTTTAATCAAGTCGATCTTGTTGTATATATTTACCACAGACGTTTCTTTAAGTAATATATAATCAAGCACTTCTGCATATGTTTTAGTTTTGGTTATATCGTTAACAAAGTAAACCAAGTCCGCCCCTTTAATATAATCTCGTGCTTTTTGTATACCCTCGCTTTCTACGTCGTTCTCAGAGTCTCTTAACCCAGCGGTGTCTACAAGAGTTATGGGAACACCATCTATAACTATCAGCGCATCTAAAAGATCTCTGGTGGTACCAGGATCCTTGTTTACTATAGCACGGTCGGAACCAACAAGGGCATTAAAAAGTGTTGATTTACCAGAGTTTGGTGGGCCACACAACACAACGACGGCGCCGGAGGTCATGATGCGACATGTATTGTAGTTTTTTATCAATTTTTGCACATTTTTATGTATTTTTGTTACTTTATTAATTATGTAGGCAATGTTTGTGTCCACTATGTCTTCTTCAGAGACATCTAGCAAATGCTCTGAATAACTCAAAACATTAATTATTTTATCGCGCACCACCGCAATTTCTTTACTAAGATCACCGCGCAACCCATTAAGCGCAATGCTTACACCGCGATGGGATGACGCTGAAACCATATTTGAAACGGATTCAGCCTGCATCAGGTCAATTTTCCCGTTAATAAACGCTCTTTTAGTAAATTCGCCCGGGCCCGCAGGGCAGGCACCATAGTTAATACAGAGATCTACAATATATTTCAAGATATACGGACTACCATGGCAAGAAATTTCCAACAAATCTTCACCAGTGTATGACTTGGGACTCTTAAAATAAATAACTACAGCATCATCAAATGGATCTTTTTTTTCGTCTAAAATAAGCTCTTTATAGACTAAACGAGGTTTAATGGTGCGAAGACGTTCTTTTGATAAGTTTGTCAGGCGGCCAAGGATTTGCAAGGCGTCTGGGCCGGTTACCCTAATAACACCTATGCCGCCATAACCATACGGAGTTGATTGAGCGACGACTGTATCGCCATTAGCCATTCCTTTTGTTAAAAGGGCTTTCCAGGCACTTCCAGGCTTGATTGTGGAGTGAGGTATTTCTGTTGCAGTATGGTGAGGACATTAAAAAGGGTGTAATACAAAACCAAACCCGATGGGAATTGATTAAAAATCAAGACGAAAAAACCATTCATAAAATACATCATATATTTTTGTTGTCCACCAGACTGTGGCGTAGGTGTTAATTTCATTTGAATAAACATAGTGATGCCCATTAGTATGGGCAGGATGGCCACCTGGTCACCATAGAGAGGTATATTTATTCCCAAATTAAAGACTGCGTCGGGCCGCGACAAATCCTTGATCCAGAATATAAAAGGAGAACCCCGGAGCTCAATAGATGAACGAAAAACCGTGAATAGGGCGAACAACAAAGGCATTTGTAGTAAGATGGGCACGCAGCCGCTTAAGGGATTAACACCGTGCTCTTTAAATAAGGCCATCTGGGCTTGCGCAAATTTTTTCTGATCGTTCTTGTACTTTTCACGAAGATCGTTAAGCATTGGTTGGATAGCCTGCATCTTTTTTGTTGATGTGTAGCTCTTGGCTGTTAAAGGATAGACCAGTATTTTAACCAATACAGAAAAAACTAGAAGGACAAATCCATAGTTTGGTATATACTTGTATAAGAAGATTAAAAACCAATGTACAATTTTGGATATTGGCCTTATAAACGACCACCCAAAGTTCATTATTTGATCGACATTTTTCCCCAGTTGTTTGATACGACCATATTCTAGGGGCCCCATATAGAGTGTGGATAAAAAAGGACGACTAACATCAAAATACAAACCCACATCATACCTTATGTCACCATTTTCCTGGATTGCTAAGATCTGAGAGCCTGGAGCTTGTTTTTGTGGCACCAAGGCTGTTATAAAGTACTTTGTTCTTATGGCAATCCAATCGGTGGGGTAGTCCATGCGCTCTAGCTTTGCCTGGGCAGGCTTCTGTGGTTTGGGAGAGTATGTTTCATCCCCCTGAAAAACCATAGCTTGATAGTAGACCTGTTCGTCCTTTTTGTTTGGCTCGGTTAAGGGCAGCCCGCCAGGCCAGCTTACTGTTGAAACACCCTGAGAAACCCAGCGTTGGATTTCTGATAGATCTACGTTTATATCAATAATATATTTATTTGGATAAAAGGTGAGCGACCTGGATATTTGTTTATCGTCAAACGCCTTATGAAAAGTAACCGTGGTTTCCCTTTCGTAAATATTGATATCGTAGTCATTATCCGAAACCCAGCCACTAGACAAAGAGATATCGTCCCCATCTATGGACCTAAAGCCCACCATTAAATTGTTTACATTATTATTGTCTATTAACTCAACTCTTTCTGAATCATTAAGCGCATAATTATGGAGCACAAAAGACGCTATAGACCCACCGTTGATAGAGCTGATTTCAGCGGTGTATAAATTAGTGCGCACGGAAAAAGATCTCGCGGTCTCTTCTTGTTTATTAGGGGAAGGGGGGGGTGCTATATTTAAATCCGGTAGCGGCAGATCTTCAATTGTTTCTTCGTTGTCTACAAGAAGGGAGTCGGCGTCGGGCGTCGGAGGATAGACCAGCTTATAGTATTCTGGCATCAGGAAAATGATCACCGCGATTAACAGAAACGCCAGCAGTGAATTTCTATCCATTAATACAGATATAGTTTATTTATTTAAATTGCTTATACGCTATGCCGACAGAACTTTTCTGCCGCGACGCCGTCGCGCTTTCAAAACACGCCTTCCGCCAACACTTTTTTTGCGCGCCCGAAAGCCGTGTTTGTTTTTTCTCTTACGGTTGCTGGGTTGATATGTGCGTTTCATTTATGATCCATAATTAAGCCGCCGAAAATAACGAACACAGCTCTTTAAATAAAAGCATTATAAAACAGTAATTTTTTTTATGGTTTGTATAAAACATCGCAAATCATTCATTGCTCACAATTATTTATGGTGGGTAAATTAATTGAACGGGTGATTGTGGATAACCTGTGGAAAACAATTTTATGGATCATAATTATATTTGGGATAAGACCAAAAGTGTCTTAAAGGACCGTCTTCCGGCTCACGCTTTTGAAACATGGTTTGAACCAATCAAGCCACTAAACATAAACGGCACTAAACTAGTTTTACAGGTTCCCAATCAATTTTTCTCTGAGTGGGTAGACATGCATTATCGTAAACACATTGTCTCTACGCTTGAAAGAATGGGCGTTGAACCGAGAGACATCAAATATGTTATATCTACTGAAGCAACCAGCCAATTAGAAAAAACAACGGGTAATATTGATATTAAAAACACACCGAAAAAGACACTACCGCCACACTTGAGCTCTGGCTATACTTTTTCGGCATTTATCGAAGGCCCCAACAACCAGTTTGCTAAAGCCGCGGCCCAGACTGTGGCCAAGTCGCCAGGCAAACAGTCTTTTAATCCGCTTGTTATTTATGGTGGTGTAGGATTGGGGAAAACACACCTGTTGCACGCTATTGGCAATGAAATAATTACTACTGCACCCAAACTAAAAGTAGTAATTGCTTCTAGTGAAAAGTTTACGCTGGATTTTATATCTTCAATCCAGAAAAACCGTACTGCTGAATTTTCAAGGTCCTACCGGAACGCCAATGTGTTATTAATTGATGATATTCAGTTTTTCCAGAAAAAGGAGCAAACCCAAGAACAGTTTTTTCACACCTTTAACGAATTATATCAACTGGGCCGCCAGATAGTGATGACGGCTGATCGCTATCCGGGCGAAATGTCCGGCCTGCAAGATCGACTACTGAGTCGCTTTCAATCTGGTTTGTCTGTAGACGTTCAACCACCCAACTATGAGACGCGGGTGGCCATTCTCATGGATAAAGCCGAACAAAACAGCCTTGATTTACCCTATGAGGTGATTGAGTTCATCGCTAGCCACCTTAAAAATAATGTTCGTGATTTGGAAAGCGTCATTATCAGGCTACTGGCACACGCATCGTTGTCGCAGGTCGATATAAATTTTCCGCTTGTGAAAAAAGTATTAAAGGAAAGGTTGGGAGACACGATTTCGACTGATATATCGGCAGAGGATATTATTGGTCGTGTAGCCAACCTAACCAATGTACGCGCCGACGATATTGTGGGGCCGAGTCGACGCAAAGAAATTACCGAGGCCAGACATCTATCTGTTTATCTTTGTCGTGATTTACTGGGATTATCCCTGGCAACTATTGGCATGCATTTTGGTGGGAGGGATCACACCACTGCGCTATATGCTTACAGAAAAGTGCGGACCAGCCTGAAGACCGACAAGCGGTTTAACCGCATTGTGGGTACCGTCAAAGATGATTTATCCTTTGCAATTCTTTGATTTTTAGGCCACCTATTAGAACGTGATGTGGAACACAGCTTTTAGCGACACCTTGTTCTTTGATCATACACATTATATATTACGGCAAAATATTTTTCACTTAGAAGACCGGAGTTTTAACAGATACAATTTTTTAACTAATTCTGGAGCGCGAAATGAACAGGTTCAAATTTAAATATAGAGCTGCCCTATTAATGCTTGGGTTTAGTCTGTTTTATACCCAGGCTGCCGGTAAAGATGCTTTAGGAAAAAAAACCAACACCCGTATAAATACAGCCGCAGGATTTACAGATGAGGATGTAAATGAAAAACAGATCGAAACAGTATTAAATAAACACTCCAACGGATTACCGCTTAACACAGCTGAAATAGAAATATTAAGAACTAACATTAATAAACTACCCGTAAAGACAGCAGGGGATAGACGCCCCAGCATAAGCGGGCGAGGTCGAGTGTCTAGAGATGCAATAGACCTATTTTTCTCTGAATATGGGGAGGGCACCAGTAACAACAAATATCTGGAAATCTATAATGGCACCGGCA
>Ga0208750_1000324_pt1 | contig 14462 bp, 13 predicted proteins | sample Knorr_S15_td_O2m_FD_185602 | JGI IMG/M metagenome (GOLD analysis project Ga0208750, IMG submission 185602) | Marine microbial communities from Southern Atlantic Ocean transect - Knorr_S15_td_O2min_ad_340m_LV (SPAdes) (version 2) | ecosystem: Environmental > Aquatic > Marine > Oceanic | place...
GACCTCTGGATTCCGGAATACTTGTGACTAAAATGGTATAGCCGAGGGAAGAATAGAGGTTTTCAATTGGAGATATTTCATCTGAAGTTGCCAAATCAGCCTTGCTCAGGATGAGCACAGGCTCGAGACCGCCACATGAAGCAGCCACTAACAAGCGGTCTATCAATCCTCCTCGGAACGGTGGGGTACGCATCGAGGCAACCATCAGAAGTGTATCTGCATTGCTGACTAAAACCTGTTCCGGATAACCGACACTCGGGCGACGCGAAAGTTTGGTTCGTCTGGGAAATATCCGGAGGATCCACCCCGCATCTTCCGCTGCTGTCAGATCGACTTCGACCTCATCGCCAACAGCAATTTTATTTATGTAGGAGCTTTCTTCGAACAAGTTTCCACGGATGCGACATAGGCGGGGCTCTATTTCTCCAACATCCACATAGTAAAAACTTTTGGTGTGCCTGACGATGGTTCCTGTTTGCGTCAACTCTCTCCGGCAAGCGTGTGGGTCATTCTTCCTGTTCGAGCTCGAAATCTATTCCTTCTGCTCGATATTCGTTGAGTTTATTTCGCAGAGTCCGAATACTGATACCTAAAGTTTTTGCAGCATGCGTACGGTTACCTTTTGTCTCATGGAGAGTTTTGAAAATAAAACGCTTTTCTGCTTCCTTCATTGACATTCCCACTTCTATTCCCAGACCGTTTTCTGGCGAGTTTTGAGGTTCTGAAAAAGTGAACGATCTCTGAGAAGAAACGGATGCAGTGGTTTTTGCGTCGTTTGAAGTTATTGCTGCCAAATCTTCATTTAAGGTAGTCTTCCCAAGTTGAGAAGACATGAGTAAATGACTGGGTTGGATTTCCTCACCGTTGTTACAGAGCAGTAAAGCACGCTCCATGACGTTTTCTAATTCTCGAACATTACCACGCCAATGGTAATTTGTGAGTATATTTAAGGTTTCACGGCTTACTGCGGGACAATTACGATTGTTTATCTGGGAGTGCTTTTTGATAAAATATGTTACCAGTACCGGAACATCGTCCATCCTGTCCCGCAGAGGAGGAAGCGCAAGAGGAATTACGTTTAAACGAAAATAAAGGTCCTCGCGGAATTTTCCAGAATCAATCATTTCCAGCAAATTCTGGTTGGTAGTGGCAATCACTCTGACATCCACCGGAATAGGTTCTTTACCGCCGACTTTGTCAATTTGATATTCCTGCAGTACACGTAAGAGTTTTGCCTGCAGAGGCAAAGCCATTTCACTGATCTCATCCAAAAGAATTGTACCTGTGTGGGCTTGTTCAAATTTTCCGCGATAATCCTGAATAGCTCCAGTAAAGGCACCTTTTGCGTGTCCGAAGAGCTCACTTTCCAGCAATGTCTCCGGAAGTGCTGCACAGTTTATTGCAACAAAAGGTCTCTTCGCACGGTCAGAATTTTCATGGATATAATATGCCAGCAGTTCTTTACCTGTTCCGCTTTCACTCTGAATCATCATTGTTGATTTACTTTTTGCTACATTCTTGGCAACTTTTAGTAAATCCAACATTGTTTGGTTCTGCGTGATGATTTCTTTGGCCACATTTATCGGTTTTGACTTTGAAGTCTCTCTTTCAGCTAATGGAGATGCAGTTCCAGGAGTGCCTTTGTAATTCAAGGCTTGCTGGACAATAAACTGAAATGAATCAAAATTAATTGGTTTGCGGATGTAATCGAAAGCACCGTGCTTCATTGCTTCCACTGCTGTTTCTACAGTTCCGTAAGCAGTTGCCATAATCACGGGCTTGGCAGGAGAGATGCTTTTTATGTCTTTAAGTAATTCCAGTCCACTGCGTTTTGGCATGGTCATATCTGTAATGACCAGAGAATATTCGTTTTGCTTGAACTTTTTGAGTGCATCAATTGCGTTGTGCGATATTTCTACCGGGTAGCCGCAGTGTTTCAGTGTTTCAGACATGGCGATACGCATTTCAACTTCATCGTCTACAATCAAAACCGGTTGGTTGACCATATTAAATTCCTTTCATTTGATGTCCATCAGGCGGTCATCTTATATGCATTCAGTGTTAAAGAGTATATTAGTTTGGGGTAGTCGATTTAGCAGACATTTTGGCATGATCATAACATATCCTGTTGGTTAATGCACGATTCATGCGAAGTCAAATAGTCTTTTGTTTCAATGTTGTAAACTGCACTATCTGAAAATTAAATTTCTTGTTCAACAACATCCACGCTTATTAGTCATGACATAGTATAAACGGTATTTTTGAGTTGAATATTCCAAGCACTCTGTTAGTGTTTATGTTATGTTTTAATAAAATAAAAAGGAGATAAAATGAGCCTTGAAGAAGATTTCAATTCTGCAGCTGAACGTGCGACTCAGCTTCCAAAGCGTCCACCAAATGATATTATGCTCCAACTTTATGCACTTTATAAACAAGCTAACGAAGGCGATGTAACAGGCGACCGTCCAGGCTTTGCCGATTTTGAAGGTCGGGCAAAGTTTGATAGCTGGAATAAACTCCAGGGGAAATCTGGCGAAGATGCGAAGCAGGAATATATTTCTCTTGTCGAAAAACTAGAACAAGAAGTTGCCGAATAAAAACTTCATGCCATTCGATCTTTCCTTAATAGATCTAGTTGAACGCATCAAGTCAGGAGAACTCCGTGCAGAGGCAGTGATGGAGGCAGTTTATTCCCGGATTAATCAGTACAACTCTTCGTTGAATGTCTACCGTAGTCTTTTGCCGCGTGAAATTGCAATTTCTCGTGCACGTATAATAGACGAGGAAATTTCTTCCGGAAAGACCCTTGGCAAACTTGCAGGTATTCCGGTATCGATTAAAGACAATATCTGTATCAAAGATCCGGAGTTGAGCAATGCATGTGGTTCACAAATTCTGGGTGAATATCACTCTCCATACAATGCAACTGTAGTAGAGAAATTATTGCAGGAAGATGCAGTTATTATTGGAACTACGAATATGGACGAGTTCGCAATGGGGTCGTCCACAGAAAATTCTTTTTTCAGTCCGACCCGTAATCCGTGGGATACGGAACGTGTTCCGGGTGGAAGTAGTGGCGGTGCGGCGGTTTCTGTTGCTTCCGGAATGGCCTTGTTGGCTCTCGGTTCTGATACCGGAGGTTCGGTGCGCCAACCGGCTTCGATGTGCGGTGTTTCCGGATTAAAGCCATCTTACGGCACTGTTTCGCGTTACGGCCTGGTGGCTTTTGGTTCGTCTCTAGATCAAATCGGTTGCCTTGCACCCAGTGCTGCGGATTGCCGTTATGCCTTTTCAATCATTCACGGACACGATCCACACGAAAGTACTTCTGCAAAAATAGAATTATCAGCGGCTCCAGATGTCGCAAAACTATCCGGTTTGCGGGTTTGTCTTCCGGATGAATATGTAGCTGCAGAATCTTTTGATCCGGATGTTGTAGGGAGCGTTCATGAGTTAGAGGCACTGTTGCAGAAACACGGTGCAACGGTTGAACGGCGTTCACTGGATTTTCTGAAATATGTTATTCCAACTTATTACGTCCTCGCTTTTGCAGAAGCCAGTTCCAACTTGGGACGTTTCGACGGAATTCGTTACGGAATAAGGAAGCAGGATCAGCCATCCTTGAAATCACTATACACATCTACCAGGAAAAAGGGTTTTGGTGTGGAAGTAAAACGCAGAATCATGCTTGGAACATTTGTACTCAGTTCAGGTTATTATGATCAATATTATGGACGAGCTGTGCAGGTGAGGGCTTGGATGGAAAAACAAGTGGCATTGCTGTTTGAGGAATTTGATTTTATACTGGGACCAGTTTCTCCTTTTCCTGCATTCAAGTTAGGAGAAAAAAATGAAGATCCACTGGCAATGTACTTGGCAGATATTTGCAGTGTACTTGCAAACCTGACACGAACACCTGCAATCTCAATTCCTGGAAGACCAACCAGTGACGGATTACCAGTTGGGTTACAATTAATGGGCCGGCGTTTTGAAGATCATAACCTTTTAGCAACCGCATCTGCCATTCAAGAACTGACTGCATTTCATAAACTGCGACCAGAAAAAGTTTTTGCAACAAAACCATAAAACATGAAAAGTGGATTGCAAATCTGCAATCAAAGAATCTTAAATCTCAAACCTGAAACCTGACTGAATGCTTGATCTAAAAATAATCAGAAGCCAGCCTGAAGTAATTGCAGAGAATTGCCGAAAACGGAACGTTGACGTTGATATTGAAAAATTGTTAGCACTTGATGAGCAAGTACGGCAGATTACATCTGAAGTTGATTCTGTCAGACAACGACGGAATGACATCAGTAATAAAATGAAAGGCAAAATTCCACCTGAGGAACGTCAGCCTCTGATTGAAGAATCAAAAAACTTGCGTGAAGAAGAGTCGGAAAAAGATTCAATACTTCGAGAACTGCTTGAGCAGCGGCTTGATTTGCACAAGCAGGTTCCAAACTTGACACATCCAGAATCTCCGGAAGGTTTTACTGATGAAGAAAATGTTCCAATTCGGGAAGTTGGAACAAAACGCGAATTTGATTTTGAACCTAAGGACCATGTTGAGTTAATGGAAGCACTTGATTTGATTGACTTTGACGGAGGTGCAAAAGTTTCTGGACAAAAGTTTTACTACCTCAAAAATCAGGCTGTATTTTTGGAATTAGCTTTGGCCCAATATGCCCTTAGTTTGCTGCAAAAAGAAGGATTTACAGTACATATTACACCGGACTTGGCTCGGCATCAGATTTTGGACGGTATTGGATTTAATCCACGTGGTGCAGAAACACAGATTTATTCAGTAGAAGAATCGGATCTCTGTCTGATTGCGACTGCAGAAATAACTTTGGGCGGTTTGTTGATCGATCAGGTACTCCAACCGGAACAGTTACCGATTCTGTATGCAGGGCTTTCTCATTGTTACCGCACAGAAGCAGGTGCGGCCGGACGTGAATCACGAGGATTATACAGGGTACATCAGTTTTCTAAAATAGAAATGTTTGCCTTTACCCATCCAGATAAGTCTGAAGAAATGCATGAAAAAATGCGTGAAATTGAGGAACAAATTTACCAGGATTTGGAGATCCCATATCAGCTGGTGAATATTTGCGCTGGTGACCTTGGAGGACCAGCTTATCGCAAATATGATTTGGAAGCCTGGATGCCGGGGCGTGGCAAATGGGGCGAGGTGACATCCACTTCAAACTGTACAGATTATCAGTCACGTCGCATGAACATTCGCTTTAAAGACCCGGAAACAGGAAAAAACAGATTTGTCCATATGCTAAATGGAACTGCAATTGCGGTTTCCAGAACTTTGATTGCCCTCATAGAGAATGGCCAACAAAAAGACGGTTCAATTAAACTGCCGCGTTGTTTGAATATTAAGGATATTCCAGCACCTGCTTCCGGATAATAGTATTTTTGTCTTTCAATTGAGTTGTTTTAGTTTTAATGTATGCATTCTTAATAACCCTTTGCCCAAAAAAATAATATGAAAATACTTGCAATTTTAACAATTTTTATTATTTCTTCAACTTTTGTTTTTGGGGAATTGCCTATTGGGGAAATTCCACCAAAAATTGTACTTGAAGGTGATTTAGGAGGAAGGTTGGATGGAACACCCTGGAAAAGTGAGGAATTGGTTTCCGGAAAAGTAATAGTCCTTTTTTATGTTGATCCTGATGAGTCGGATCTCAACAATCATGTCAGCGATGCTCTCAAGGCTGAAAATTTTCCTTTAGATAAATACGGTTCGGTTGGAGTTGCCAATATGGCTGCCACCTGGTTGCCGAATTTTGCAATCAATATAAAATTGAAAAGTAAACAAGAAAATTATAAATCTACAGTTTATGTAAAAGATCTTGAAAAAACTCTGGTTAAGAAGTGGGGGTTGAATGACGATGACAGTGACGTCATGTTGTTCGGTAAAGACGGGAAGGTACTTTATAGTGTTGATGGTAAATTCACTGATACGCAGGTTAAGGAAATAGTAAAAACCGTTTGGGATAATTTGTAGTAGTGGAAGACTCAAAATTCGGTTGATTATTAATCAGTTTGACTTCGCAAATTTCTTTCGGGCCTGAACAGCAAGTTCGTCGCAGCGGTCATTTTCGGTATTCCCGGAATGACCTTTGACCCAATGCCATGAAACTTCATGCTTCTTACTGGCTTCGAGCAGGCGAAGCCAGAGGTCTTTATTTGCAACAGGTTTTCTTGCTTTACTTTTCCAGCCGTTATTCTGCCAATTATTTAACCAGTTTTTCTCAAATGCATTTTTTAGATAACTGGAATCTGTGTAGAGTTTAACAACACATGATTTTTTTAAGGCTTCCAGGGCTTTGATGGCAGCAGTCATTTCCATACGGTTATTAGTAGAGTCAACTTCAGAGCCGGAAAGTTCGGTGCGGAGATTGTGTTCTTTGGAAATCAAAACTGCTCCCCAACCTCCAATTCCCGGATTAGGCGAGCAGGCACCATCGGTGTAAATTGTAACAGATGTTTTTAGCATTTTTTTGTGAATTTGTCTTTTGAAGAATCAAAGTATAACAGAAAGAACATCTGACTGCGATTTCAAACTGCATTTTTTAGTAATTTCTGCTTGTTGAGTTTGTGGGGCAGATGAATATTGATTTTAAACAATTTGGAACATGGATCTATGTTGATCCGGATGAACAGAGTATAGAGCTTTTAGAAGAGACTCTTAATTTAGACATGCTTTGTGAATTATTACGTTGTGACTCTACTGATATGGAAGAGTTGGGCGGACCATTCCTGGCTTATATTGATGGAGAAGGAGCATCGCAGGAAAGACAGACAGAATGGGAATTTAATGAAAATCCATGTTGGGGTCCAATACTGATTGTCAAAATCGGAAAAGAAGATTCCAGGCTTGAAACCTGTGATGAGGATGATCTGGCAGTAATAGTGCCACTAGTAAAATTTTTAGACTGACAAAAAAAGGAATAATTAGATATGAATGTTTCAACTTTTCGCGCATTGGTGGTCAGTCAAACTGACGAAAAAACTTTTACCCGTGAAATCACCGAGCGGTCAATCACCGATCTTCCGGAAGGTGAGGTGCTCATCCGGGTACATTTTTCTTCACTGAATTATAAAGACGGGCTTTCATGCATTGGAAATCCAGGTGTAACTCGCAATTATCCTCACACGCCTGGAATAGACGCATCCGGAAAGGTTACAGAAAGTTCGGATTCACGCTTCAAGGAAGGTGACTCTGTGATAGTAACGGGTTATGATTTGGGTATGAATACCTCCGGAGGTTTTGGAGAATACATACGCGTTCCTGCTGATTGGGTAGTTCCACTTCCGGAAGGAATGACTTTCAAAGAGGCGTCGATTTATGGTGTTGCTGGTTTTACGGCCGCTCTTTCTGTTGATGCTCTGCAAAAATACGGTGTTAATCCTGAACAGGGTGAAATCGTAGTGACCGGTTCAACCGGTGGAGTTGGGAGCGTCTCTGTGGCACTGCTTTCACTCTTGGGTTACACTGTGGTGGCTTCAACTGGGAAAAAAGAAGAAAGCGAATTTTTGCAAAGACTTGGAGCATCCGAAATTATTAGTCGTGAAGAAGTAAACGATGAATCAAAAAAACCGTTGCTGAGAGAACGTTGGGCTGGAGCTGTAGATACAGTGGGAGGCACGACTTTAGCTGCGTTGCTTAAGGCGGCAAAACGCGGAGGAGCTGTTGCAGCTACAGGATTGGTCGCTTCATCTGAATTGTCAACTACAGTTTTTCCGTTTATTCTACGTGGAGTTAGTTTGTTGGGCATTGATTCTGGATTTACTCCGACAAAACTGCGTCTGGAAATATGGAACAAACTGGCAGGCATTTGGAAAATCCCGCAATTGGAACAGTTGACAATTGACTGTACTCTGGAGGAGTTGGATCCAGAGATTGACAAGATACTTGCTGGTGGTCAGCGAGGTCGAGTGGTGGTGAATTTACAGTAATTTGCCTTAGTTTATTAACTATAAATGGAGAAAATCATGAATGATACTGTCAAATATTTGTTGCCTGAGGCTGAAATGCCAAAAAGTTGGTACAACATTGTCGCCGATCTTCCAGAACCTCCTCCTCCAGTATTGCATCCTGGGACAGGTCAACCGGTGGGTCCGGATGATTTAGCTCCTTTGTTCCCAATGGAGCTTATTCTTCAGGAGGTCAGTGCAGAGCGATACCTTGATATTCCTGAACCTGTGCGTGAGATATACCGTCAGTGGCGCCCAAGCCCTCTTTACCGCGCAAGAAGATTAGAAAAGGTTCTTGATACCCCTGCAAAAATTTTTTACAAGTACGAAGGAGTCAGTCCCACCGGGAGTCACAAACCTAACACTGCGGTAGCTCAGGCTTTCTACAACAAAGAGGCCGGAGTCAAGCGAATTGCGACGGAAACAGGTGCAGGACAATGGGGGTGTTCCTTGGCCTTTGCCGGGGCAATTTTTGGGATTTCCGTTGAAGTCTACATGGTCAAAGTCAGCTTCCAGCAGAAACCTTATCGTAAGGCCATGATGGAATCCTTTGGTGCTTCCTGTATTGCCTCTCCTTCAGACAGTACAGAGTTTGGAAAGTCATACTTGGCCAAGAATCCTGATTCTACAGGTAGTCTTGGTATTGCAATCTCAGAGGCTGTGGAAGTTGCAGCCACTAATGATGATGTCAAATACGCCTTGGGTAGTGTCCTGAATCATGTACTGATGCATCAGACTGTTGTTGGGATAGAAGCATTGAAGCAGATGGAAATGGCAGGGGAATACCCTGACGTTGTGGTAGGCTGTACAGGAGGTGGTTCTAATTTTGCGGGCCTCGTCTTTCCCTTCATTGGTGAACAACTGCGGGGTGGTTCTAAGATTCGCGCGCTTGCTGTAGAGCCTGCAGCTTGCCCATCTTTGACTCGGGGGAAATATGCATATGATTTTGGTGACACAGGAAATATGACACCATTGACCAAAATGCACACTCTTGGTTCGACATTTGTCCCTCCTGGATTCCATGCAGGTGGTCTACGTTATCATGGGATGGCCCCGTTAATCAGCCATCTCAAGGAACTCAATCTACTTGAGGCCTCTGCATATCATCAGAATGCCTGTTTTGAAGCAGGTGTCACTTTTGGACGTGCGGAAGGGATCCTTCCGGCTCCGGAAGCTAATCATGCAGTTAAAGGTGCTATTGAGGAGGCTCTACGTTGCAAGCGAGAAGGGAAGTCCGAAACGATTCTCTTCAACCTTTGTGGACATGGACACTTTGACATGCAAGCCTACTCGGAATATTTTAGTGGCAAGCTGGAAGATCGTAACTACGATGAACAGGAACTCGCAATGGCCCTTGCGGGCTTACCTTCCGTGGCTGTCTGAGTCAATCTTTGAAAAATAATGAAATATAATGTCTGCTCAGACTTCTATTTTTGATAATGCTAAACGTAAAATCCAAATCGAACAAACCGTCCGCGGCTTTTTGCAATTACTGGATGAAAATGAACTTGATTTGGAAGATGGACTTGTTGCCTGGAACATGTTAGGATTTACTATCTTTCAAGATACATATCCTGAAGAAAATCATGATGAAATTCAACAACGCATGGCTGATTTTTCGAAAAAACTTTTTGATTCAGGGCAACTATCCTGATGAATAGTCAACATTTTGATTTAATTCGAGTCACTATTTTTCGGGTGTTTAGACGCGTATCTGTTTTACTGTACTTTTGGGTCTTGTTTGCTCCACAGCTGCAAGCTGCAGAACCTGCCTTTGTTCGTGAAAGCATACGTGCCCGTGGTATGGGCAATGCGTTTACTGCTGCTGCTAACGACGAGATGCTGCTGTTTTACAATCCTGCCGCTTTACGTTCTGTATATTACAACATCTATCAAATAGCTGGTTTTAATACTACATACAACGAAAACATTACAAATCTTGGAAATTCCAGTAGCGGCTTTTCTACGCTCGGGTCTTTAGCCGGTAAAAATATCCATAATGAAATAGATATTGGTTTTTTGAGTCATGTTAATTCTCGATTCGGTTGGTCATTATTCACAAATTCTTTTGTTGATCTCAAAGTCAGAAATCCTATTATCCCATATTTAGAGACAAAAGCTTACGCGCAGACTGGACTTGCCGGAGGAATGGCGTGGAGCTTTTTGGATTTCCAGCTTGATTTAGGTCTAGGTGTTAAACTAGTGCAAAGATCAGGAATCGATACGAAGTTACATATTTTTGACGAGGGCATCATTGAGTTCACAGAAGATCAGAAAACCACAAAACTTGAAAAAAAATTCGCTAGCAAAGCAGCCTTTGCACCTGATGCTGGATTAATCTATCACTTTGACAGCTATCACAACATGGAACCAAAAGTTGCGTTCAGCCTGCAAAATATAGGAGGCCTTGATTTTGAAGGAGCTGGGAAGGTTCCCATGACAATGAACATTGGTGTAAGTACTGAGTCAGAGTTTAATGGTTTTGATATGATACTTGCCGCAGATTATCGTGATTTAGCAGACTCGCAGGAAATGATTTCTGAAGGAAATATAATGTCTGAGCGAAATATAAAAATTGGTGTGGAATTTGGATGGCAAAAATTATTTAATGGACATCATCTTATCTCATTTCGTGCAGGGCGTAATGGGCCATATAACAGTGTTGGCTGGTCGTTGAACTTATTTGGGTTTAAAGTTGATTTTGCAAAATACTCCGAGGAGATAGGAGGATATGCAGGTGAGTTGGAGGACAAACGTACAAGTTTACAAGTTTCACTTATTTTTTAATCACAATCTTCAAAAACCAAGAGATCTCATGAGAAATACTACTTTTGTGATATTTGCACTATCATTGATGTGGTTATGTGGTTGTATTACGCAGGGAAGATTGACCTCACAGACCTTCAAAAAGAGCTTTAATTATAAGACTCTGGATTCCTCAATGGAGAAACTCAAGAGTCAATATGAGAGCTCGCTGCAGGAGCAAGTCAGTGCATTACGCGAGATCCGTTATATTTCAAAACATATGGGGGAGCCGGGTAAGCGGGAAATTGCATTGCGTGCTATGACCTTTTTTGCTTTTGCCAGTGACGATGGTGATATCCGTGACAGGAGTCTCTCGCGTCTTGAGGCAGTTCTGGAATCACCGGAATGGCCGACTTATCTGAAGTTTGCAGTGATTGACAGTACTGTTGATCTGGTGACAGGAGAACTTGGGTTTCAGGAAAAGCATGATGGTGTGCTGATGCGTTTTGGTGTTAAGTCTAGCATACGGGAAGATGCTTTAAAGTTTTTACTGAGTAATTTTGATCAGTTGACACCTGAGCTTCAATACCACTCCGTCAGTGCTTTACACCGCCTTTTGCTTACAGTGCCGACCTTAGAGAACTGTCCGGAGAACATTTGCGATGAAGATGTCCGAAAGAACCAGGAAGAATGGGACATTGGGAGGGAAGTTAAAATTGCTATTCCGTCAAATGCCGATCCCACTGCCGTTGAAGCTGGTGCTTACGGTGCAGCAACAAAACGTGTTCCTCTTGACGAACGTGAAGACTGGAATGAAGAAATGGACGAACTGAAAGAGGTCGTCTGGGACTGGATGCAAGATCCTCTGGAGGATCTTGACGTTCAGGTATTAATACAGGGCCGCCTAACACGCTTTGCCGGAGAGATTGAAATTTTTTCCCTGCAGGAAGACATGGCAGAAGATTTTCGAGAACAAATTTCAACCTGGGCCGCAAGTGAAGATATTTCTGTGGATTTGAGGCAGTTGCTGGGTGCTTCAAGAGAAAAGGTGAAACTATATGGATTTCCTGCAAAAAATTCTCCTCTATTGTCAGAGGAAAAGTATGCAAATATTCTAAACGGTCCATTGAACTTTGTAGAGACTCATCTGGACGCAGTCCTGCATCAGCAGTTGGAATTCCAGAAAAGCGGTTTTAATTCGGAACAGCCTGAAACTATCGAACAGGTCTTTAGCTTATACGAAGGAACTTCTGAAGATCAGCTCAAACGGGAAATTGTGCTGGAAATCGTAACTACGGCACTGGAAAACGGATTAATTGTTGACACTCTCAATTTAACAACAAGTGTTGTGAAAGTTACAGAGAGTGTACGTTCTGAAACTGAACTTGTACCTTTTTTAAGATTTGTTGGAGCCTTGTTTCCCTCAATGAAGTTACAAAAACGCAGTCCTCGTTCTTTGTTTGAAACTTTGGTGGAAAAAGCAGTAGCAGCAGAAAATTTATCACAGCGCAGGCTTTTTCTAAACGCAGTTCTTGCAGGTGCTAGTATTTTTCCTGATGAGGCCAACCTCAGACTTGCTTTTGCCGGTGACCAGGATGTTGTTACGCAGAATATGATCGATTCAGAGCTGCAAAAACTGGAAGAAACACTTTAACAACCTGTGGATTATGAAAAAAATATTTGAGTTGTCTACAAAAGGTTTACCATGAAAACGATATTCATGTTACTGCTACTGTTTTTTCTGCCATTCGTGTTGGCTTCGTGTGGAGATAAAAAAGAATCTGCGCAAAGTTGTTCGATTCAACTAGACGAGCAAAAATATTCAAAGGTTTCAGAAAACGAAAATTGTACAAATTATGAAAGAGCAAGTGCTTATTTGGGACGTGCTGGGATGTCTTCTGCTAATTTTCTCAAAACTGGAGCTACAGATAACCTGACAAAAACACTGGGGATTTCAAAGCTAAGTTCTCCTACTGATTACACAACTGGAAATCGCGGATATCTGACCAAAGCACTTTGTTTAATTGGAGCTAATACCTTCGCCACCTCCAGCCGATGCAACGGAAGTTCCAGGACTCGGTCGACTGATGAACTTGAAATATCAATGTTGGCAAATATTGCTGATTTAATATACCTCAACTATGGAGTTCTTGACAATGATTCAAACGGTACTCTTTCCGATACTGAAGTAGAAGGCTTTACTAATTTGCAGACTGATGGAATTAGTGTTGATGGATTAGGAACTGGCTTAGCTGCATATGATCGTTTTGAAGTAGTTGCCGGCAGCTCAACATATATTGCAAAAAGTGATATGACGAAGTGCGTTCCTTACACTGATAACTATACAGTTGATCCTTCCACAGATGGTGATGGAACTTGTATCGCACTACAACTTGCTGGAAGCGTCACTGAACTAAGGCCAATCTACAAACTAGACAATATGACAGATATTACTTCTGGAGGGACTTTGAATACTTTAGTTTCAATGGTTAGTGAACTATCAATGATTTCAACTGCACTTTCTTCAGACTTTGATTCGGTTGGAATCAGTTCAGAAAACATTGTTCGAAAGCAACTTACTTTTGGACTGAGCAAATTGGATAATGGAGCAAAGGATCATAATCCAACGGTTAACGCAGCTTGTTTGGCAGTGACCTTATTTGATGTAATGTTCTTACTAGTTAAAAACGCGGCAGATAATAGCACAACTTCATCTGGGTATAAAAGTGCTAACCTTATCAGTACGGCTGATTTATTAAATGCAGTTGATAGTAGCTTAAGTCTATTTCCTGCTGATGCTGCAGTTGGTTTGAATCAGCTACCAATGAGCTCGGCTAGAATAGTTTATGCCTCCAGTTCGGGTTATACCGATTCATATGAAAAAGCAGAGAGCTCACTTTACGAAGCGATAAAGAATACGCGCAGCCTTGGAACTGAAGACAGTGTAAAAGGTGACGGGAAAGTCACCTTCCGCGAATTAATCTGTGTCGCCGAAAATTAATATGCAGCGAATTGTTGCATGTACTTTCCTGTGTTTTTTGTTTTTTCCAACAGTTTCACTTGGTCAAGAATCCCTGGTAATATTTTCAGGTGACTTACGAGGAGAAATAAAACCTTGTGGGTGTGCAGAAGAAGGTGACATGGGGGGTCTTCCCCGCAGACTCACTTTTTTCAAACAGCAACTTTCCCAAATTCCCAATCTTTTATATTTTGACCTGGGGAATAACTTTCCTGAACCTTCCGAACAAGGTGATCTTAAAATCCAGCTAATTCAGACTGCACTCAAAAAATTGGATCCACAAGTAGTCCTGGTCGGACCGAACGAATGGCTGAACGGCCTGCAGTCGCTTGATCCAAAAATTCCTTATCTCCTCAGTAATCAAAGCGGAAGCCTTCATTATTTAAGCTCAAAAACAATTCAACCGGAGGGACATCGTATCACAGTGTTTGGATATTTGTCACCAAATCTTGTTTATCAAAATCAGAATGAGCCACCGGTTATCTTGCCGGTAGATCCAGAATTGTTAGCAGACTGGAAAGTCAAAATTAAAAAAAATGCAGGATTGTACCGGATTCTATTATTTCGCGGAAATGTGGAAGAGTTAGAAAAATTTGAGCGATCCGGTTTATTTGATTTGATAGTTGCAGGAAGCAGCAATGACGATGAGTTGAATCAGGTTATGCAAATGAAGACAAGATCTAATTCTTTTCCAATGATT
>Ga0208750_1000326_pt1 | contig 14426 bp, 13 predicted proteins | sample Knorr_S15_td_O2m_FD_185602 | JGI IMG/M metagenome (GOLD analysis project Ga0208750, IMG submission 185602) | Marine microbial communities from Southern Atlantic Ocean transect - Knorr_S15_td_O2min_ad_340m_LV (SPAdes) (version 2) | ecosystem: Environmental > Aquatic > Marine > Oceanic | place...
ATTATAAAAATTACAGATAATGGAGGAAAGTTTGGTAAAGGCGAAATTGTTGCCGAGTTTGACATAGACTCATCTCATTGGTTTTTTGATTGCCATTTTGAAATGGATCCTGTTATGCCAGGCTGTCTTGGACTAGATGCAATGTGGCAACTCGTTGGTTTTTATTTAGGATGGATTGGAGAACCTGGAAGAGGAAGAGCTTTGGGTTCAAGTGCAGTGAAGTTTGGAGGAGAAATATTAAAAGACTCTAAGCTTGTAGAATATCATATAGATATAAAAAAAGTAATCAAACGAGGTGTAATAGTTGGAGTAGGTGATGGAATCGTAAAAGTTGATGGCAAGGAAATATATCAAGCAGACGGTCTAAAGGTAGGATTAATAAAATAATGAAAAGAGTAGTTATTACTGGAATCGGCGTAGTATCGCCGCTTGGTAACAATAAAGACGAGGTAACTAAATCATTACATGACACAAAGTCAGGTATATCTTTCGATGAGTCTTATGAAAAAATGGGCTTTCGTAGCCAAGTAAGTGGTCAATTAAAAATAAATTTGGAAGATGAGATTGATCGAAAATACTTAAGATTTATGGGAGATGGGGCAAGTTATAACTACCTAGCAATGTTGGAGGCAGTTAAAGATGCTAAATTAAGTGAGGAAGAAATCTCAAACCCTGAAATTGGATTAATTATGGGTTCAGGAGGTCCTTCAACTAAAAGTCTTTTACGGGCTTTTGATATTACAAGAGAAAAAGGTCCTAAAAAAATTGGTCCAACTAGTGTACCTAAAGTGATGTGCAGCACAAACTCTGCTACTTTATCAACTTATTTTAAAATTAAAGGGGTTAATTATTCAATTAGTTCAGCTTGTTCTACAAGTGCCCACTGTATTGGAAATGCGTATGAACTAATACAATTAGGAAAACAAAAGCGTATATTTGCTGGTGGAGGTGAAGAATTAGATTGGACTTTATCAGCACTTTTTGATGCCATGACAGCTTTGTCATCTAAGTACAATGATCAACCGACTAAGGCTTCTCGAGCATTTGATAAAAACAGAGATGGATTTGTAATTTCTGGTGGAGGGGGGGTATTAATATTAGAAGAACTGGAATTGGCATTAAAAAGAAATGCTAAAATTTATGCAGAAATTGTAGGCTATGGAGCTACATCTGATGGATATGACATGGTTCAGCCTTCAGGTGAAGGTGCTCAAAGATGTATGGAAATGGCAATAAAAGATGTAGAAAAAATTGATTACATTAATGCTCATGGAACTTCCACTCCTGTTGGCGATGTTGCTGAATTAGAAGCAATAAAGAAAGTATTTAATTCGAATACCCCACATATCAGCTCAACTAAATCATTAAGTGGTCACTCGCTTGGAGCTGCTGGTGTTCATGAATCTATTTATACTTTACTTATGATGAATAATAATTTTATATGCGAGTCTGCTAATATTGAGGAATTGGATGAAAATGCACAGAATATGAATATTGTTACCGGACGAATAGATAAAGAATTTGAAACAGCAATGAGCAATAGTTTTGGTTTTGGTGGAACTAATGCTTCATTGGTTTTTAAAAAATATAATTAATGGAATATTTAAAAAATAAAAGAGGCATTATAATGGGTGTAGCTAATGACCATTCGATTGCATGGGGAATTGCTCAAAAACTATCTGATGAAGGTGCAGAGTTGTGCTTTACATATCAGGGCGATTCTCTTTTAAGAAGAGTTAAGCCTTTAGCTGAATCTATTAATAATGATTTCTTAATTGAGTGTGATGTATTAAAAAAAGAATCAATAGAGAATACTTTTAAGAAAATAAGAGAAAAATGGAAAACCATCGATTTTGTTCTCCACTCAATAGCATTTTCGGACAAGGAAGAACTGAAAGGAAAATACATTAAGACATCAAGAGAAAATTTTACTCAAACAATGCTAATTTCATGCTTTTCATTTACTGAAATAGCAAATGAAGCTCATAAAATAATGCCTAGCGGAGGAGCAATGTTAACCCTCACGTACGATGGTTCACAAAAATTTATTCCTAATTACAATGTCATGGGTGTAGCCAAAGCTGCTTTGGAATCTAGTGTAAGATATATTGCGGCAGATTTAGGAGATTCAGGTATAAGAGTTAATGCTTTGTCAGCAGGTCCTATGAAAACTTTAGCAATGGCAGGAATTTCTGGCGGTAAAGATATGATGAAGTGGTCTGAAAAAAATTCTTTAATGTTAAGAAACATTTCATTGGATGATGTGGGAAAATCTGGACTTTATTTACTAAGTGATCTTTCTTCAGGAGTTACAGGTGAAGTGCACTATGTAGATTGCGGTTATAACAAAGTAGGGGTCCCTAGAGAAATTTAATTTTTTTCTGATAATAGAGAGTATTGTTTTGAAGTATTCCCTTGTTCTCTATCTAACAGCGGAGTTGGATAATCACCCGTGAAGCAGTGATCAGTAAATTGAGGATTGTTATCATCTCTTTTATCATATCCCATAGCTTTATATGTTCCATCAAGTGATAAATAAAAAAGTGATTTTGATCCAATGATTGAATTTACTTCCTCAATATTATGTTTCGAAGATATCAGCTCATTATAATCAGGTGTATCAATTCCATAAAAATCTGGATTGGTAATAGGAGGACAAGCAATTCCCATATGTACTTCTTTTGCCCCAGCATCATAAATCATTTTAATAATTTTTTTAGCAGTCGTTCCCCTAACAATTGAATCATCAATCAAAACAACTTTCTTGCCATTAATAAATGATAAGTTTGCATTGTGTTTTAACTTAACGCCAAACTGTCTAATGTTTTGAGAAGGTTCGATAAATGTTCTACCTACATAGTGGTTTCTTATAATTCCAAGTTCAAATGGAATTTTAGATTTTTGGGCAAAGCCCAAAGCTGCGGGAACTCCTGAATCTGGAACTGGAATTACGACTTCAACATCAATTGGATGCTCTTTTGCAAGTTCTTCCCCTAAATTTTTTCTATAAGAGTAAACCGTTTTTCCACCAACAATACTGTCTGGACGAGAAAAATAAATTCTTTCAAAAATACAAGGCCTTTCTGAAACTTTAGGAAACGGTTTAACACTTTCTACTCCTTCCTCAGAAATAACAATAATTTCACCATTTTCAATGTCTCTTACATACTTTGCACCTATAATATCCAAAGCACACGTTTCAGATGTTAAAACCGGCGCTCCATTTAAATCTCCTAAAACCAGAGGTCGAATTCCATAAGGATCTCTAACGCCTATCAATTTTTTATTTGTAAGAACAACCAAAGAATAGGCGCCCTGAACTTGAAAAAGTGCATCAACTAATTTGTCAACCATTCTACCTCTTTTTGATCTTGAAACTAATTGCAATATAGTTTCAGTATCTGAAGTAGATTGAAAAATAGCACCTTCATTTACTAAAGATTCTCTAAGCAAAGATGCATTGGTCAAATTTCCATTATGAGCGCATGCAAACCCTCCTGATGATAAATCAGCATAGAGAGGCTGTATATTCCTTGAAATAGAATCTCCTGTAGTTGAATATCTAACATGACCAATTGCATTTCTTCCTTTCAATCGATCAATAATCTCTGGTTTGTTAAAATGATCTCCTACTAAACCTGTTCTCCTAACTCCATGAAATACCTCTCCGTCAAAGGTTACAATTCCAGCGCCTTCTTGTCCTCTATGTTGTAGGGCATGAAGACCAAGAGTAGTAAGCGTAGAAGCATCTGGGCTGCCAAAAATTCCAAATACACCACACTCTTCATGAAGTTTGTCTTCAGAAGTATTTAATTTGACCATCTATTGCTATTGGTGATTAGTGATTAAGCCTCAACGTCCTTGATTGATAATTTTACTTTTCCTTTATCAAATCCAATTACTTTCACTTTGACTATATCACCTTCATTAACTACGTCAGTAACTTTATCAAACTCTTTCTTCAGACAGTTGTGAAATATGAACAAGGCCATCTTTTTTTCCAAAGAAATTAACAAAAGCGCCAAATTCCATTATCTTAACCACCGTACCTTCATAGACTTGACCTACTTCAGGTTCTTCAATAATTGAATTGATCAAATCTATAGCTGACTGAATTGATTCTTGACTCGTTCCAGCAATCTTTACATTACCACTATCGCTAATATCAATTTTTGCACCTGATTTCTCTATTATTTCTTTAATAGTTGCTCCACCTTTACCTATAATTTCTCCAATATTGTCGCGCTTAACTTTTATCATTTCACTTCTTGGAGTATAAGGACCCAGCTCTTTTCTTGATGAATCTAATGTTTTGTTCATTTCATTTAAGATATGGTCTCGACCCTCTTTTGCTTGATTAAGAGCCTGATCCATTATCTCATGGGTTATTCCTGTAATCTTGATATCCATTTGCAGAGAAGTAATACCATCTTTTGTGCCTGCAACTTTAAAATCCATATCTCCCAGATGATCTTCATCACCTAAAATGTCTGAAAGAACAGCAAAATCATCACCTTCTTTAATTAACCCCATAGCAATACCTGACACAGAATTCTTAATAGGAACACCTGCATCCATTAGAGCTAATGATGAACCACAGACTGTAGCCATAGAAGATGAGCCATTAGACTCAGTAATTTCAGATACAAGACGAATGGTATAATCAAATTCTTCTGAATCTGGAAGTACTGCTTTAAGTGCTCTCCAAGCTAATTTGCCATGACCAACTTCTCTTCGGCTTGTAAAGCCAGTTCTTCCAACTTCACCAACAGAATAAGGGGGGAAATTATAATGCAACATAAATTTTTCTTTATATGAACCTTGTAAGGCTTCAATCCTCTGTTCATCTTCTCCAAAACCTAAAGTTGCTACAACAACTGCTTGGGTTTCACCTCTAGTAAAAAGCGCAGACCCATGAGTACGAGGTAACCAAGAAACTTCAGAAGAGATATTTCTTACTTCATCTAAAGATCTTCCATCAATTCTCTTCTTATCTTCCAATATTTGAGACCTAACGATTCCTTTCTCAATTTTTTTAAAATAACCCATAACTTCATTCATACTAACCTCTGAGTTATCTACATATGCTTCTTCGATCTTTGACTTAATTTCATTTAAAGAATTATGTCTTTCCATCTTATCAACGATAGAATAGCTTTTTTTAATATCTTCTGAATATTCTTCTTTAAGACTGTTCAATAAATCAGTGTTCTCAATATATTCGAACTCCCATGGATCTTTAGCGCATTCTTCAGCAAGATTAATTATTACTTTGATCACTTCTTGCATGGATTCATGTCCAAACTTAACAGCGCCAAGCATAACTTCCTCTGATAATTGGTTAGCTTCCGATTCCACCATCAAAACAGCTGAAGCAGTCCCAGCAACTACTAGATCTAACTCAGTTTGAGCATTCATTTTTGGATTTAAGACATAATTCTCTCCATCATATCCTACTCTGCATCCACCTATTGGACCCATAAAAGGTATTCCTGACAATGTTAGAGCACTTGAAGCGGCAATCATTGCAACTACATCTGCATTAGTTTCACCGTCATGTGAAAGAACGGTTAAAATAACTTGAGTTTCATTCTTAAATCCCTCTGGAAATAGTGGTCGAATAGGTCTATCTATTAGTCTTGAAGTAAGTGTTTCAAATTCTGTAGGCCTACCTTCTCTTTTGAAAAAACCACCTGGTATTTTTCCTGCTGCATAATATTTCTCCTGATAACTTACTGTTAACGGAAAAAAGTCTATATCTGTTTTAGGTTCTTTAGCTGCTGTGACGTTCGCCATAACAACTGTGTCACCATATCTAACAATAGTTGATGCTGTTGCTTGTTTAGCTACTTTCCCTGTTTCGATGATTAATTTTTGATCGCCCCATTTAATTTCTCTTGTAATAGTTTCGTTCATATTCTTTCATTCCTATAAATTTTTCTTTGTTCATAATTATTTATCTTCTTATTCCCAACTTATCAATTAAGCTGCCATAAGATTCTTTATTAGTTTTTTTGATATATGCTAACAGACTTCTCCTTTGATTAATCATTCTAATTAATCCTGTTCTTGAATGATTATCTTTTTTATGTGACTGAAAATGTTCCGTAAGATTAGTTATTCTCTCAGTTAAAATTGCAACTTGAACTTCAGGAGATCCTGTATCACTCTTCGATCTTGAAAACTGATCTATGATTTCTGTTTTTTTTTCTTTATCAATCGACATCTCTTAATTCTTTCTTTTTTAAACATTAAAAACCCTAACTGGTTGCAAATTACCTTTGTTTATCTCGCCGATTCCCAAAAATTTTGTTTCTGAAAAAATTACTATCGGTTTCAAAAAAACTTTTTTATTGCAATAATCAAAAGTCAAACCATTTTGAAATTTTTGACTAAATTCTTTATCAAGTCTAACTGCTTGGATGTCGTCCAGTACGTCTTGTATTGAATGCATCAACTCAAAATGATCGCCAATATGTACTAATTCACTAAATTTATCTACTAAAATTATGTCTTTCTCAGTAATTTTACCTAGTTTTGTCCTTCTCAGATAAGAAATATATCCAAGTGTGTTCAATTTTATCCCAATATCCCTAGCTAAGGACCTTATATATGTTCCAGAAGAACAATCTGCAATAAAAGAAAAAGTGTATGGACTAACCTGTCCGGTACACTGCAAGTTGTAAATTTCAATTTTTTTTTCCTTCAGTTCAAAATTGATATCGTTTCTTGCTAGTTTATATGCCCTTCTCCCATTCACTTTAACAGCTGAATAATTTGGTGGTACTTGAGAAATACTCCCTATAAATTCATTTAGACAATTAGAAATTTGCTCAATAGTAGGAATTATTTCTGAAGTTTTAGTAGTTTTACCAGAAATGTCGTCTGTATCTTTTGACTTACCAAATGTTATTTCAAATTTATATTCTTTCCGTTTAGAAAAAAAAGGAATACTTTTTGTCGCTTCTCCTATTCCAATACCTAATATCCCTGAGGCAATAGGATCCAAAGTTCCCGAGTGTCCAATTTTCTTAATTTTTAGAATTTTTTTTATGTGACGAATAATATCGAATGAGGTTTTGCCCTCAGGTTTATCTATGAAAATCCATCCAGAATAAATTTTATTTCTCACTTTTTTTTAAATCCATTTGTACTTTCTCAGTCTTAAGTAATTTAGATATCGCATCATACTTTTCTAAAGCTAAATCATATTTAAAAATTAATTTTGGAGAAAATTTTAAATCAATTAATTTGTTAACTTCTTTTGAAATAAATTTTCTACAACTTTCTAATCTACTAATGGTATCGTCTTTTTTTAAATTTTCATGAGTTGTTACAAAAATATATGCTATTCTTAAATCTGAACTCATTTCTACTTTAACAACACTTAGTGGAAATTGAAAACTTGGACTTAAAGGAAGTTCATTTCTCAGAAGGACTTCACTCACTGCTTTTCTGGTGATTTCCGCTACTCTTAAATATCTATTAGATTTTTGTTTGGTTCTTTTTATAATCACAAGGATTGAGCTATTTCTTCAATATTATAGACCTCAATAAAATCTCCTACTTCAAATTCATCAAAATCCTTTATTCCAATTCCACACTCTGTTCCAGCTCGGACTTCATTTGATTCATTTTTTTCTCGCTTGAGACTTGATATTTTTCCATCAAAAATAGGTTCTTCATTTCTTAATACTCTAGCTTTTGCATCTTTATTAACGAGTCCATCTGAGACAATACACCCTGCAATTGATCCAATTTTTGATACTTTAAATACTTTTAGTATTTCTGCTTTACCCAAATAGTTTTCTTTAATTTTTGGTTTTAGTTTACCACTGGCATGGTCAGACACATATTCTATTAATTCATAAATAATTGAAAAATTAGATATATGCTGTTTATTTAATTTTGCTTTTTGTTTAGCTTCTTTTGTTACAGATGTATTAAACGATAACAACAATGCATTTGATGCTGTCGCAAGAGATACATCGCTTTCATTTATAAGTCCAACACCTGAATGAATCACCTTAATAATAACCTTTTCACTCTGCATATCTTCAATCTGGCTTACTATGGCTTCGGTCGAACCTCTTGTATCCGATTTTACCACTACTTCCACAATTTCTTTTAAGCTATCAAGAGAACCAAATGCTTCTTCATTATCTATATTTTTTATTTTTTTTGGTACAAGCTTATTTTTTCTAATCTGGCTTCTTAACTCACAAAGTTCCTTAGCTGTTTCATCGCTTTCCACCGTAACAAGACTGTCTCCTGCCTCAGGGACACTGCTTAATCCTAAAACTTGAACTGGCATTGAAGAAACTGCTACTTTTAAATTCTGTCCTTTATCATTTAATATAGCTCGAACTTTTCCATTTTCAGTTCCTGCAACAGCAATATCACCGACACATAGTTTTCCGTTTGTAATAATTACATTACAAATTGGTCCTCTACCTTTATCGATATTTGCCTCAATTACTGTAGATTCAACAAAAGTATTGTTATTAGCCTTCAGTTCCAATAACTCAGCTTGTAAGACTATAGAATCTAACAACTGATCTAAATTTAAACCTGTCTCAGCTGAAACCTCAACACATTGAACATCTCCGGATAATTCTTCTACAATTAGTTCTTCTCCCAAAAGTTGTTCCTTAATTTTTTTTGCATCTGCTTCTGGCTTATCACATTTATTAATTGCAACGATTATAGGCACATTAGCTGATTTGGAATGAGATATTGCTTCCTTTGTTTGAGGCATTACTCCATCATCAGCAGCAACTATTAATACTACAATATCAGTTACATTTGCCCCTCTAGCTCTCATATCAGTAAATGCCGCATGTCCAGGTGTATCAATAAAGGTAATATTTTTCTTTTTATGCGTAATCTCATAAGCCCCAATATGTTGAGTAATACCGCCACTTTCTCCAGAAACAACATTAGTATTTCTTATTTTGTCTAATAATGATGTTTTCCCATGATCTACATGGCCCATAATAGTTACAATAGGCGATCTAGGCTGATCTTTAACTGCCTTAAGATCTTTGGAAATAAGGTCCTTTTCAATATCTTCTATGTTTTCCCTTTTGAATTTATGACCAAATTCAGTAACTAAGAGTTCTGCTGTATCGGCATCTAAACTCTCATTTATCGTTGCCATCATTCCCATTTTCATCAGGGATTTAATTACATCGCCAGATTTTTCTGTCATTCTATTTGCTAATTCTTTAACAGTTATATGTTCAGGAATGTTAACTTCTCTTATTAATTTCTTTTGAGGTTCAGTATCAATATTTGTTTTTTTACTTTTTTGTTTTGCTCGCTTATAAGCCGCTAAACTTCTTGTTCTTTCTTCAACATCGCTTAAGGCTGTAACAATAGTTACTTTTCGTTCCCTAATTTTTTTTCTTCCAAATGAAATAGAGGGTTTTTTCTTTTCTTTAAATTCCTCAAATTTATCATCAGCTTGGTCTTTTCTTTTTTCAACTTGAACGTTTTGTTCAAGTTTTATCTGCTTATCTTCTACTATATCTGATTTAGTGGTATTTTTTTTCTCATCTCCCCTAATCTCACTAATAGCTTTATTTTTTTCCTCTTTAGTATCTGCTTTTAAAATTTTTTTCTGCTCATCTTTTGATAAAGGTTTTAAAACTACTCCCGATTTAGTTGAATCCATTTCCTTCAAAATAGATTCTGAACTTAATGGTTCTTTAATATCACTTTTTTTTGTTTGATTTAAATTTTCTTTATTATTTGATTGCGTTGAATTAGTTTTGCGAAATCTTTTTTTCTCGACTATTACTGTTTTCCCTGTCTCAAAAGATTTAACTGGGGAAAAGCTTCGCTTGGATCCAAGTTTTAAGCTTAAAGTTTTTTTATTTTTTTTATCTTCGGACATAACTCAAAATTTAATTATGACTAATTAAGCCATATTTTTCTTGCCTCCATAATTAGTTCATCCCCTTCATCCTTAGTTAAATTAAACTCTTCAAGTATACCTTTTATTTTTGAATTCTTATCATGCCTATCTTCATAATAACCAACTAGATCATCCGTTGTTAATCCAGCAAATTCTTCTAAGGTTTTAATATTATTTTCAGCTAAAGTTACTAGCATAGTTTTTGTAAGAAAGTTAAATTCTAAAAGATCCTTACTGACATTAAGTTCTTTTAGTCTTTCATTGTCTTTAATTTCTTTTTCTGTTATAAATTTTTTAGATCTATCAATTAGTTCATCTACGATTTCCTTTTCAAAACCTTCAATAGAAAGTAATTCTGATTTATCAGTATCTAATATTTCATCCACAGAACCAAAGCCTTCACTAACAAGAAGCTGTGCAAGGGTTTCATCAACATCCAAAGATTCTACAAAAAGATTAGATTTTAATATGAAGTCCTCTTGTCTTTTTGACGATTCTTCATTTTCAGTAAGTATATCTATTTCCCACCCTGTAAGTTCGGTAGCAAGTTTGACATTCTGACCCCTTCTACCTATTGCTAAACTCAAATGTTCTTCAGATACCACAACTTCAATTTTGTTTTGATCTTCATCCAATACAACTTTTAAAACTTCTGCTGGAGAAAGAGATGCTATTGCTAAATTAGCTACGTTGTCAGACCAATTAATAATATCTATTTTTTCCCCCTGTAATTCGTTAACTACAGCCTGAACTCTACTACCTCTCATGCCTACACATGCTCCTACAGGATCTATAGAACTGTCATCAGTAAAAACTGCTATTTTAGCTCTGCTTCCTGGATCCCTAGCAACACTTTTTATAAAAATAATACCATCATAAATTTCTGGAACTTCTTGTGTAAATAATTTTGCCATAAATTGTGGATGTGACCTTGAAAGAAATATTTGTGGACCTTTTAATTCGGAACGAACATCATAAATATATGCCTTAATTCGATCGCCATTTCTAAGATTTTCTCTGGGAATTGTTTGATCTTTTCTTATAATTCCCTCAGCTTTTCCAAGATCAAGTATTATATTTCCGAATTCTGCTCTTTTGACAATACCATTAACTACTTCTCCTACTCTGTCCTTATATTCATTATACTGTCTTTCTCTTTCAGCTTCTCTAACTTTTGAAGTAATAACCTGTTTTGCTGATTGTGCAGCAATTCTTCCAAAATCCATTGGCGGCAAAGGATCTAACAACTCATCACCAATTTGAGCTGCTCCATTTATCTTTTTTGCATCCTCAAGATTGATTTCCAAAAATTTATTCCTAACATCCTCAACAACTAGCATTTTCCTAGAAATCAATATATCCCCGTTCTCATGATTAATTTCTGCTACTACTTCATTCTCTTCGCCGTAATTATTCTTCGCTGCTTTTGCAATTGCTTCCTCCAACGCAGACAGAACAATTTCTTTTTCAATCATTTTCTCCTGAGCTACTGTTTCAGCTATTCTTAAAATTTCTATTTTATTTGCACTTACCATTAGATTTCCTTTTGAATAAAAAAAAAGTGGGCTTAACCCACTTTATACTCGGTTTAGCAATAATGTATTAACTCTATACACCTCAAAATTTGAGAAATCAAGTGGTGAAAATATTATTTAATATCAATATGTTAATTGTGAGTAATTTCAATTTTGTAAAGCTCTTTCTTATTTGATATTGCTTTTCTTTGGTAATTTGAAATTCCATACATATTATCTAAATTACTCATACATTCAAATATAACTTTATCAAATTGCTTTTCATTATTTACGATTAATTTTATATCATCAAAATAATTTTTTGAATCTGTTGAAATAAAAATCTTACCTCTTTTTTTTAGTTTTTTTTTCATTAATACAAGGTTTTTATGGCTTAACAATCTTCTTTTATTATGCCTCTTTTTTGGCCAAGGATCCGGATTAATAACAATAATTTCATCAATTGTTTCACTCTTAATAGATTTTAGTAGGTAGGAAAAATTTAAACCACAAAGTTTTATATTATCTATATTAAATTGTGTAATAAATTTTAATACTTTTGCCAGTCCATTTATATAAACTTCTGAACCAATATATAAAAAGTTAGGATTAGTTATTGCATTATGAATTAGATATTCTCCATTTCCAAATCCAACTTCTATAATTACTTTTTTGAAATTTTTATTTAATGATAAATCAAGATTATTTTTATTATTATCTAATAAATTGATTACCTCACGATCAATTGAATATTGCTCAAATTTATTATTAATTAGATTATTATTTGCTACAGATATTTTTTTTGAAATTCTTCTTCCATGAAAACGGTAATATTCAGGAAATTTATTGTTTAATTCAAACAAAAATCAAATATTTTTTAGTTGATCTACCAAATCTGTTTTTTCCCATGAAAAGGAACCGTCACTATCAGCTTCTCTTCCAAAGTGACCATAGGCAGCTGATTTTTTGTATATAGGTTTGTGCAATTCTAAATGATCTCTAATTCCTCTTGGAGTTAAATCAACAATATCACTTAGCTTTTTAATAAGTATCTCATTATCAATTTTTCCAGATCCGTGTGTATTCACATAAAATGACAAAGGCCTTGCTACTCCAATCGCATAGGCTAATTGAATTGTACATTTATCTGCCAACTCAGCTGCCACTATATTCTTTGCAAGGTATCTCGCAACATACGCTGCTGAACGATCAACTTTTGTTGGATCTTTGCCTGAAAAGGCTCCTCCTCCATGAGGGGCAGCGCCACCATATGTATCAACAATAATCTTTCTACCTGTAAGACCTGTATCTCCATCTGGGCCACCTGTTTCAAATCTACCAGTTGGATTAATATGAAATTGAGTGTTTTTAAGCCAATCTTCTGGAAGTATATCTTTAATAAATGGAGTAACAATTTCTTCAACGTCAGATAATTCTAAATCTTTATCGTGCTGAGTAGAAACCACAACTTCAGTGCATTCAACAGGGGTAGAACCGTTATATTTGAGCGTTACTTGACTTTTCGAATCAGGTTGAATTCCACTAATTGTTTTATTTTTTCTTGCTTCAGCTAGATTTCTTAAAATTAAATGTGAATAATATATTGGAGCTGGCATTAAAACTGGTGTTTCTTTACATGCATAACCAAACATTATTCCCTGATCACCTGCTCCCTGATCCTTATTATCTTTTGCATCAACACCCATTGCAATATCTCCAGATTGACCATGTACAAATGATGTAAATTTAAAATTTTTCCAATGAAATTTGTCTTGCTCATAACCAATTTCTTTCACCGCTTCCCTTGCAAGTGACTCATAATCACATTGGAATCCATCCGGTCCACGAACTTCACCAGAAACAACTACTTGATTAGTTGTAACTAAAGTTTCTAAAGCAACTCTCCAATTTTCTGCTTTAGGTTGTGACAAATAATCATCCACAATATAGTCAGAAATAATATCACAAACTTTATCGGGGTGACCCTCTGAGACAGACTCACTTGTAAAGAAATATTCTTTAGCCATATATCTAATCTTTGATTATTTTCGAGGTAGAATAGCCAATTAAAAAAAATAAGACTATAAAAAAATACGCAATATTATCCCCAAATTTAGCATAGAGCGTTTGGTTAATTTTATTTGGAATTCTCACATCTACAAAATCTAGAACACCATATGAAATAACTTCATCTATTTGCCCAATTGGATTTATTAAAGCCGAAATTCCCATATTAGCAGAACGGATTAGAGGCAAACCATATTCCACTGTACGGAACCTTACATGAGTAAAATGTTGAATTGGCCCTGCCCCAGTGCCAAACCAAACATCGTTCGTAATATTTACCATTAAGCCTGAAGTAGATTGGATATTTTCTCTTACAATATATGAAAAAATGCCCTCATAGCATATTAAGGGAACAATAAAATTATCAAAATTATTATTTGTTTTACCAGTACTAAATGATTCAAATGGTAAAAAAATTTTTAATCCCATCTTATTTAATAACGTGTGAAATGGAATAAATTCACCAAAAGGGACGAGTTTTCTTTTGTCATATATTTGATTGTTATATTTGACTGAATTATAAAAATCTTTTCCATTACTTCTAATAAATCCACTAATCCAATTTTCTTTATGAGTTTTACGTATTCCAAAGGAAGTTTCAGGAAAAATAGTAGGGATTTTATTAGATCCTAATGATATCATTTTTTCAAATGCTTCTTCTGACCATTTTTCTTCTTGATTAAAGTTGGTGCTTACTAGTCTGATTTTATCATCATTCAAATAAACATCTTCATAATTCAAAACTCTATTGTGTCCAAAAAAATATAAAAAAACTATAATTGAAATTGAAAATATTGATAAAACCATATTTATTTTTTTAATACTAATAATATTTACCCATAAAAAAAATATATCTAACTTGAAAAGTGGAAGTGAGCAAAAAATAAAACTATAGATAAAAAGCCATTTTTTTTGTTAAATATAAT
>Ga0208750_1000327_pt1 | contig 14398 bp, 11 predicted proteins | sample Knorr_S15_td_O2m_FD_185602 | JGI IMG/M metagenome (GOLD analysis project Ga0208750, IMG submission 185602) | Marine microbial communities from Southern Atlantic Ocean transect - Knorr_S15_td_O2min_ad_340m_LV (SPAdes) (version 2) | ecosystem: Environmental > Aquatic > Marine > Oceanic | place...
TCTGAAAGAGCCTCGTAGTTTTTTCCTAAAACCGCAAAAGCGTCGTCCATCATTGCATCTTCAACAGAGCTGTAAATATCGCGAATTACAACACTGTGTCCTGATCCATACCAGTGCCTGTAAACCCACTGGCCCTGAAGAGTTCTTTCTTCTCCCATAGACATGTCTGTAATTGTTTTATGTAGTTCAACAAATTTTCCGATTTCAGTTGCCGGCACATCTAGATATGTAATCTCAGTAACCGATTGAGCTGATATTATTAGCGTTGCTAACAACATAAAAATTAAGCTTATTCTTTTCATAGTTTTTGTGTTTAAATTATTATTTATTGTTTAAGATACTTATTTTTTTGTTCTTTTTGCTTTTGTTTTATTGACATTCTAATATCAACAATTTTTTTGAGGATGTTTTCAAAATTTGCTCTATCTTACCCCCCCAATAATAAACCCAACATAAATGAGAGTCTCTTTTTACCTTTTCTTTGCTTTTTTTATTAGTTTGTTTTTTGTTAATGCTGCTCTGTCTCAAGAACGAGAACGAAGAGGGCCGCGATTTGCAATGCAGAAAAAACAAGAAACTCCCGACTCCCTTAAGTCTACATATAAATACACTGAAGCTTTTGCTAACGGATTTTACTCTAATGCGGGTAGTCCTACTCGGTCAGCTAGCGGCAAGCCAGGGCACGACTATTGGCAAAACCAAGCAGACTATAATATTGCTGTTACGCTAGATGCTTCACAAAATAAAATTTTTGGGAATGAAACAATCACTTACACAAACAATAGCCATGACTCCCTTGAGTTCTTATGGCTTCAACTAGACCAAAACCTTTTTGAGGATAGCTCCCGGGGAAATGCTATTGTTCCTATAAGGGGAAGCAGGAATGGGGCAAGAGGCCAAAGCTTTGATGGGGGTTTTAAAATCTCTTCTGTTTCAGTTACTGATGGTAAAGGAAGAAAGGAAAAAACAAGCGCGGTGAAATATAAAATACATGAAACACGGATGAAGGTTTATCTACCAAAGCCCTTAAAAGCTGAAGGCGAAAAAATCAAACTAAACATTAGTTTTTCTTTTACATCTCCAGACTATGGGTCAGACAGAATGGGTGTGTTGGAAACAAAAAACGGGAAGCTCTTTACTGTTGCTCAGTGGTATCCAAGAATGTGTGTATATGATGATTTAAACGGGTGGAACACCCTCCCTTATTTAGGGGCAGGCGAGTTTTATCTAGAGTATGGGGATTTTAATGTTGACATTACAGCGCCTTCTGACCATATTGTTGTTTGTTCTGGAGAGCTGCTAAACCCTTCCGATGTTTATACTTCTGAGCAAGAAAAACGATGGGATGTCGCAGCAAAAAGCGATGAAACTGTTTTTATTCGAAGTGCAGACGAAGTAAACAGTCTTAGTAGTCGGCCGAACAATAGCGGCCCACTTACTTGGAAGTTTAGAATTGAAAATGCAAGAGATGTTGCCTGGGCTTCATCTTCTGCATTTATTCTTGATGCTGCACGAATAGCCCTCCCTAGCGGGGAACAATCTATGGCTATATCAGCCTATCCAGTAGAAAGCATAGGAGATAAGGCTTGGGGAAGATCTACAGAGTACACAAAATATTCTGTTGAACATTATTCAAAAAAGTGGTTTGAATATCCTTATCCTGCAGCAATAAATGTTGCGGGTATCGTTGGTGGAATGGAATATCCTGGGGTGTCTTTTTGTAGCTATAAAGCAACTGAGGCTGGTTTATGGGGTGTAACAGATCATGAATTTGGACACAATTGGTTTCCTATGATTGTTGGCTCAAATGAAAGGCTGTATGCTTGGATGGATGAAGGGTTTAACTCCTTTATTAATGTTCTAAGCACGATGGAGTTTAACGATGGGGAGTATTATGGGGGCGAAATAGACATGCATCAGCAAGGCAAGCGCCTGGCTCAATTTGAAAAATTTATGGGAGAAATGGAGCCTATGATTAGTGCTCCTGACAACCTAAAAGAAATGAGTTTAGGAATGTTGGGGTATCAAAAGCCTGCAGCAGTGCTTATGTTGTTGCGAAATAGTGTGTTAGGAGAGGAGCGGTTTGATGAGGCTTTTAAAGAATATGTTCATCGCTGGGCCTACAAGCATCCTGGTCCAGATGATTTTTTTAGAACAATGGAAAACGTGTCAGGAGAAGACTTAGGTTGGTTCTGGAGATCTTGGATTCTAAACAACTGGAAATTAGACCAGGCTGTTACGGGTGTTTCTCACAAAAAGAACTTTAAGAAGGTTCGCGGAGCAACAATTAGCATAAAAAATCTGGAAAAAATTCCTATGCCCGTAGAGATTGAAATAACTACAGTTAGTGGAAATAAAATATTAAAAAAACTGCCCGTAGAGATTTGGAAAAGAAATGTTGAGTGGTCTTTTATGGTTGATGTTTCAGAAGAAATCAAGTCTGTGGTTATAGATCCTGACAAAAAGTATCCTGACATCAATAGCGAAAACAATGTTTGGTCGGCAAAACAATGATAAATAAAAAAACCCCTATTAATAGGGGTTTTTTCGTGGTCCCACCTGGGCTCGAACCAGGGACCAAATGATTATGAGTCATCTACTCTAACCAACTGAGCTATAGGACCAAATAGTTTGCAATATTAATGAATGTTTTTATAATCACAAAGGGTTATTTTATCTCTTGACAAAGCTCTATAAGAACGTCGTTGGTTGTTTTTGGGTGTAAAAAAATTGTCATTTTATTGTCTGCTCCTTTTGTTGGGGTTTTTGAAACAAAAGAAAACCCTTCTTTTTCAAGTCTTTGAATTTCTTTATGAATGTCTTCAACGTGTAATGCTAGATGGTGCATTCCTTCTCCTCTTTTGTTAAGAAATTTTGAAACAGGGCTGTTGCTCGTCATAGCCTGTAAAAGTTCAATTTTTTGATTTCCAAGTTTAAAAAAAGATGTTGTTACTGCTTCAGTCTCAACTGTTTCAGTTTTATAGCTTGACTCTCCTAAGAGCTTCTTGAAAAGGCTGTTTGATTTGTTTAAGTCTTTTACTGCTATTCCAACATGTTCTATTTTCTTTATCATACAGCAAAGTTAGTTTAAAATATTTTTTCTTTTATTTAAACTTTCAAATATCCTACTTTTACTATATGGAAAATACTCGCCAAAAAAAGATTTCTAAAGTTCTACAAAAAGATATCACTGAAATTATACAAGAAAAGATGAAAAAACAGGGAACCAAAGGAGTTCTTGTTTCTGTTACAAAAGTTGATGTTTCTGCAGATTTTTCTTCCGCTAAAGTTTTTCTAAGCGTCTTTCCTTCAGCCATGTCACAGCAAATATTAAAAGAAGTGTCTTCTGCCGCAGGAAGTATAAAACATCATGTTTCTCAAAAAGCAAAAAATCAGCTAAGAAAGGTTCCCGGGTTTGTTTTTTACATAGACGATTCTTTAGACTATATTGATCGTATTGAGACTTCTTTAAAAGGCTTGGATAATCCTATAAAAAAACAATCTCAGTGAACGCTCCTTATTACATAGCTCGTCGTTACCTTGTTTCTAAAAGCTCCAATAATGCTATTAATTTCATGTCTTTTCTTGCTGCCTTTGGTGTTTTTGTAAGCGCTGCCTCTCTCTTTGTTGTGCTTTCTGGTTTTAGTGGATTAAAGGATTTTAGTCTTGGGTTTATTTCATATACTTCTCCTGACTTAAAAGTCTCTGCAAATAGCGGAAAATCCTTCATTCTTAATGAAGCGGAGCTCGTCAGCCTGTCTAGTCTTTCTCTTTTTTCTAGTGTCACTTCAGCTGTTGAGGAAAGGGTGTTAATTCGCAGCAACAAAAACAGTCAAATTGTTCAACTCAATGGTGTTGATGAGTTTTTTCCAACAAGTGTTATTGACTCTGTTTTGGTGGAGGGGAGCTGGATTAATCAAGGAGTAAACGAGCTTGTTGTGGGATGGGGAGCTGCTAATAGTCTAGGGTTAGAGATTTTAGACAATATAAACGCTCCTGTGATTTATGCTCCTAGGCCAGGCTCTGGGCAAGTGCTTTCTGTTGACGATGCTTTTGCAAGCTCTGTATTTCTAACTACGGGGGTTTTTCAAATTAATGAGGACTCAAATAATACTGTTATTTATACTTCTTTAAGTGCTGCACAAGAGCTGCTAGGGTATGTCCCTTCTCAAATAAGCTCTCTTAATTTTTATCTGCACAATCCTGCAAATGAGGCGCAGGCTATAGCAGAAATTAAAGAAGTTTTAGGAGATTCTTTTCTTATTAAAACCCGTCTTGCACAAAATGACACTCTTTATAAAATGTTGAATACCGAGCAAGCGGCCGTCTATTTAATTTTCACTCTTATTGTTATTATTGCTCTTTTTAATGTCGTTGGGGCTTTGATTATGATGATTTTAGAAAAACGAAAAGACCTTCGTGTTCTTCTCAGTCTAGGGCTTGTAAAAAAAGAAGTTGGACAAGTCTTTTTCTTTCAGGGCGTATTAATCTCTATTGTGGGCTCCTTCTTTGGTGTTTTTGTTGGTTTTTGTTTGGTTCTGCTTCAAAAAAACTTTTCTTTATTTATGATAACTCCCTCACTTGCTTATCCGGTTTCTGTTTCTGTAATGACTTTTGTTGTTGTCCTTCTTACAGTTATCGTTTTGGGTGGTTTGGCTTCAAAAATTGCTTCTTCTCAGGCGCTTAAGTCTCTTAAGGGCGACTTTTAAAAAGCTTCTAAAACCTTGCTAAGAGTTAAATAAACCTCTTTTGGTTCATCGCTTGTTACTAGCTTTTGTCTGTAGGGCTTAAAGTCTGGTATTCCTTTAAAATAGTTGGCATAATGTCTTCTTGTCTCATAAATTCCCAGTCTTTCGCCCTTCCATTCTATTGCCATTTCTAAGTGTCTTTTTGCCATTGCTACTCGCTCAGAAATAGTTGCTGAGGGAAGATACTTTTGCGTTTTTAAAAAATGCTTAACTTCTTTAAAAAACCAGGGATTTCCTATGCTTGCTCTTCCTATCATTGCTCCATCAAGCCCAAGGGTCTTAATTTGCTGTACTTTTTCCGGTGTATTTATGTCTCCGTTGGCAAAAACGGGAATATGCATTCTTGGGTTGTTCTTAACTTTTTCAATATAAGTCCAGTCTGCGTCGCCTTTATACATTTGAGCCCTGGTTCTTCCGTGAATTGCGATTGCTCTACACCCCACGTCTTGTAATCTTTCTGCAACCTCAACAATTTTTATAGACTCCTGGTCCCAGCCAAGACGCGTCTTAACGGTTACAGGAAGTTTTGTTCTTTTAACAATTGCTTTAGTTAGGCTTTCCATTAAATCAAGGTCTTTTAATATGCCTGCTCCTGCTCCTTTTGAAACAACTTTCTTGACAGGGCATCCAAAGTTTATGTCTATTATGTCGGGTTTTGTTTTTTCTACTATGTCTACTGCTTTCAGCATTGAGTCAAGTTTTGCTCCAAATATTTGTATTCCAACAGGTCTTTCTTTCTCATAAATGTCTAGTTTAATTTTACTTTTTGCCGCGTCTCTTATAAGTCCTTCGCTTGAAATAAACTCTGTATATACTACGTCTGCTCCGTTCTCCTTACAAAGAGCTCTAAACGGGGGATCGCTTACGTCCTCCATTGGGGCTAAAAGTAAAGGGAAGCTTCCGATCTCTATGTCTGCAATTTTTGCCACTTTCTTTTTTTGTTGTGGATTAGGGCAAAGATAGAGAACTCTTTGCTTTTCACATTATCTCTTTAGTTTGTTAGAGGTTTTTTGCTATATTTTTGCTTACTTTTGTTCACTGTTATTTTCTTATATGAACCATATTCGAAATTTTTGTATTATTGCGCACATTGACCATGGAAAAAGCACCTTGGCTGATAGGCTTTTGGAGCATACTGGTTCTGTTTCCGAGCGCGAAAAACAAGATCAACTTCTTGATAATATGGATCTTGAAAGAGAAAGGGGTATTACTATTAAGTCTCATGCAGTCCAAATGGTTTTTCCTTATAATGGCAGTGATTTTGTTCTCAATCTTATTGACACCCCGGGTCATGTTGATTTTTCTTACGAGGTTTCCAGGTCAATTGCTGCCTGTGAGGGTGCTCTGCTAGTTGTGGATGCTGCACAAAACATTCAGGCACAAACTATTTCAAATCTTTATTTAGCTCTTGACAATGGCTTGGAGATTATTCCTGTTTTGAACAAAATTGATTTGCCTAGTGCTAGTCCTCAAGAAGTTACAGAGGATATTGTTGATTTGTTGGGGTGTCAGGCTGCCGATGTAATTCCTGCAAGCGCAAAAACCGGAGAAGGGGTTGAAAAAATATTACAAGCAATTGTAGACAAAATTCCTTTTCCTTCTGGAGATAAAAAAAAGCCTCTTCAGGCTTTGGTTTTTGATTCTGTTTACAACCCTTTCAGAGGGATTGAAACTTATTTCAGGATTATTAATGGCTCTATAAAAAAACATCAAAAAATCAAGTTTGTTGCAACAAACAAAACATATGCTGCGGATGAGGTTGGCACGCTTAATTTAAAACAGACAGAAAAGCCAGAGGTTTTTGCTGGTGATGTTGGCTACTTAATTACAGGAATCAAAGATGCTAAAGAAGTAAAGGTTGGAGATACCATTGCTGACGCTCACGACAACACGGCTATTGCAATCGAGGGCTTTGAGGATGTAAAGCCAATGGTTTTTGCGGGAATATATCCTGTAGACACAGAAGACTATGAAGAGCTTAGAAGCGCTATGGAAAAGCTTCAGCTTAACGATGCTTCCCTTGTTTTTATTCCTGAAAGCTCTGCTGCGCTTGGTTTTGGTTTTCGTTGTGGTTTTCTAGGAATGCTTCATATGGAAATTGTTCAAGAAAGGCTAGAAAGAGAGTTTGGGATGACTGTAATAACAACAGTTCCAAACGTATCATACGTGGCTTTTACAAAAAAGGATCCTGAAAAAAGGCTTCTTGTAAACAACCCTTCTGATTTGCCTGAGCCCTCAAAGCTAGACAAGGTTGAAGAGCCTTACATAACTGCGTCTATTATTACAAAAGCTGATTTTGTTGGAAACGTTATGGGTTTGTGTATTGAAAAAAGAGGAATAGTAAAAAATCAAACCTATCTAACAACGTCACGAGTTGAGCTTGTCTTTGAGATGCCATTGGCAGAAATTGTTTTTGATTTTTATGATCGCCTTAAAACTGTCTCTAAGGGCTATGCTTCTTTTGACTACTCGCCTATTGGAATGAGGCCTTCAAAGCTGGTTCGAGTTGATATCTTGCTTAATTCTCGTCCTGTAGATGCTCTTTCTGCTCTGCTCCATGCAGACAGCGCTTATTCTGTTGGGAAAAAGATGTGTGAAAAACTAAAAAAGCTTATTCCTAGGCAGCAATTCGATGTTCCTATTCAGGCCGCTATAAGTGCTAAAATTATTGCCCGTGAAACCATCAAGGCTCTTAGAAAAGATGTTACTGCAAAGTGTTATGGCGGCGATATCACCAGAAAAAGAAAGCTTTTAGAAAAGCAGAAAAAAGGAAAGAAAAGAATGCGCCAGGTTGGAAATGTTGAAATTCCTCAAGAGGCCTTTATGGCTGTGTTAAAGCTTAATGATTAGTCTTTTACTGTAAGCCTAAGCACAGAGCATGCTGACTCCTCTGTAAACTTGTCTCTTCCTCCTCCAAACAATACATTTATCCAGTTGTCTTTTTCTGGCGTTCCTAGTATTAACAGGTCATAACCTGCTGACATCCCTGAAATTGTTCCTACTGGGTCGTCGCTTTTTACGATTGTTACCTCTGTCTTAGCTTTAGCTTGTTCCACCTTAGAAGAAGATTTTTCTTCCATTGCAAAAATGTTTTTGTCTGTTGTTTTTTCTGGAACAACATGTAAGAGCGTTAGTGTTGCATCATAAAATCTGCAAACTCTTTGAGCTATCTCAATAAAGTTTCTGTCTCTTCTTCCTGGCCTTAAAGCAAGCAGCACTTTTCCTACATGCCTTACCCCTTTGTCTTTAAACAAAGCAAGGTTTGAGTTTATATTGGCCAACAGCCAGCCTATTGGGTTGCTAACCAGTATTCCGCTGTGCGATCTTCCGTCCCATCCCATGACCAACCACTCACAGCTGCTTTGTGAGCTAAGCTCGTTGATTGTGTTTGAGAGTTCGTGCGTTACAACAGATTCAAAATCAACAACAATTCCTTTGGTCTGTGAAAGACCAGAAAGCCGTCTTTTCAGAGAAACTGACGTCGAAGAGTCTTCTAAGACAGCGTCAAGATATGTTTGATTTGGTATCTCTGTTATTTTTAGTACCTGTATTTTTTTCTTGCTATTAATTGCTGCAGCTATGTCAACTAGCGCTTCTGGAGAGGCCTCGTTTCCAAGCAGTGGCACTATTGCTCCTGCATCTGATGCAATTTTTGGGTCAATGCTGTGCGATGTTTTTGTTTCTTCTAGTTGTTGCTCTTCTTGCTCGCCATCCTTCTTGTTAAAAAGATATAAGGCAGGTCTATGGCCATAGTTTCTTAGAACGCCTGTTCTCATTACTTCTTTCCCGTAAAAACTATATATTATTGCTCCCACAACAAATATTCCGAAAATTGCAAGAATTGGCATCACGCCTAGAAACGCTAGAAAAAACAAACCACTTAATATTCCGAAAATTTGAACATATGGATATAGCGGCGACTTGTATTTTGGTCGGTACCATTGTGCCGAGGTTTCTCGAAGCACAATTACTGCCATGTTTACCGAAACAAACATCATAACTTTAAATGCGCTTGCAAGTTTTGCTATTTTTATAACATCCAAAAAAACAATAACTAAAAGCATTGCCACACAGGTTATGGTTATTGTTGTAACTGGTGTTAAGTATTTCTTGTCAATTTTACTCATAAATCCTGGCAAAAGCTTGTCTCTGGCCATGGCAAAAGGAAATCTTGACGAGGCAAGCACTCCTGCATTGGCTGTTGAAATAAGGGTTATTATTCCAACTATCGCCATCAGGGCCCCAATTATTGGCCCTCCCATTTTTAATGACAGCGTGTAGATGGGCTTAAGGTCGTTTCCAAGGGAATCAACAGGAATGTTTCCTACTAAAACAAAAGAAACTACAACATATATTGCCGTAATTAACACGAGCGAAAGAATCATTGCTAAAGGAAGGTTTCGAGAGGGGTTTTTAATTTCTTCAGCTATTGCTGCCACTTTCGTCACGCCAGAGTAAGAAAGATAAACAAAGGCTACTGTGGAAAGCAGGCCAATGTTTCCTTTTGTTTTAAAAGGGGTCAGCAGTTCTGGGTCCATGTATTGTAGGCCAAAAAACGAAACAAAAATCAAAGAAAGAACGCTTATTCCTACGGCATAAAGCTGGAATTTTCCCACTTTCTTTACCCCTGTAATATTTAGAAAAAAGATTATTGCTAAAAAAATTAGCGCCACATATTTTGTAAGCTCCTGGTCCATGTTTATTACAACAAGCATGTATGCCCCAAGCCCGACTAAAGCAAAAGCGCTTTTTAAAAGCATTGCCAGCCATAGTCCTATTCCTGAAATTGTTCCAAAAATTGGACCAAAGGCCCGCTCAATATAAACATAGGTTCCTCCCGAGCTTGGCATTGCTGTTGCTAGCTCAGATTTAGAAAGGGCTGCGGGCAATATGCACAGCGCCGCTATTAAATATGCGAGCCATAGAGATGGGCCCGTCATGGCTGCCGCAAGCCCTGGTAAAACAAAAATTCCGCTTCCTAGCATTCCTCCCAGGCTTATTGCAATTACGGCGGGGAGGGCTAAACTTCTTTCTAGTTTCTTCAAAATATTGTTTTATATTTATAAAAATACTAAATATTAATTTCTCGTGAATTTATATCCCATTGTTGCTGGTAATTTTATGCTTGATGGCGGCGCTATGTTTGGTGTTGTTCCAAAATCTATTTGGCAAAAAACAAACCCTGCAGACTCAAACAACATGATTCAAATGGCTGCTAGATGTCTGTTAATTGAAGACGGGGGAAGGCTTGTTTTGATTGACACAGGAATGGGCGAGAAACAAAGTGATAAGTTCTTTAGCTATTATTATAGGTGGGGAGAAGACTCTCTTGTTTCCTCACTAAAAAAACACGGGTTTCGTCCTGATGATGTTACAGATGTTTTTCTTACTCACTTACATTTTGATCACTGCGGAGGCAGCGTAATAAAAGCCGGTGGAGGCTCTTTTAAAACTGCTTTTAAAAACGCTAAATACTGGAGCAACAAAGACCACTGGGCGTGGGCGACCAGTCCTAACAAAAGAGAAGGGGCCTCTTTTTTAAAAGAAAACTTTTCTCCTATTCTTGAGTCTGGACAGCTAAATTATATTGAAAAGGACGTCAATAGTTATTTGACAGAATCTCCTCTTGGGTTTGACGTGCTATTTGTGGATGGTCACACCGAAAAACAAATGATCCCCGTTATAGACTATAAGGGTCAAAAAATTGCTTTTGCTGCTGATCTTGTTCCAACCCACGGACACATTCCTGTTCCCTATTTAATGGGCTACGATGTTAGGCCGTTAATATCATTGGATGAAAAAGAAAAGTTTCTTAATTATTGCCACGAAAATGGTGTGTTTTTATTCTTTGAACACGACGCCTTTGTTGAGCTTGGCTCGCTTGAAAACACAGCTCGTGGGGTTCGCCTAAACAACAAATTAAAATTGTCTGAATTATGAAAAAACATGTGTTTTTGTTTCCCTTTTTGTTAATCTTCTGCTTCAGTTTTGCAACAGCTCAAAACGGCTATTGGCAACAGCATGTTGATTATACGATGTCTATTGATGTGGATGTTGAAAGCTTTTCCTATTCTGGAGAACAGTCCTTAATATATACAAACAACTCTCCTGACACGCTTCAAAGAGTTTTTTATCATCTGTATTATAATGCTTTTAAGCCCGGCTCTGGGCTTGAGGCTGCATCACGCAACGCATATAGCGATAAAAGAAACATGTCTAAAACCCTGCTCTCCTTAGACAAGAACGACTGGGGAGACGTTAGGGTTGTTTCTCTAAAACAAGACGGAACTTTAATAAAACACGAAACTAAAGAAACCGTTTTAGAGGTTGAGCTGATCACCCCTTTGCTTCCTGGAGAAAGCACTGTGCTTGATATGTCCTTTTTTGTTAAAGTTCCTGCCGTGGTTAGGCGTGCAGGCAAAAACAATTCCGATGGTGTTGCTTTTTCTATGGCACAATGGTATCCTAAGCTTTGTGAATATGACGATCAGGGCTGGCATGCAAACCCTTATCTTGGACGAGAGTTTTATGGGGTTTGGGGAGACTTTGATGTAACCATTAATATAGACAAGGACTATACGGTTGCCGCCTCTGGTTATTTGCAAAACCCTGAAAAGATTGGACATGGATATGCTGATCTTGACCCTGAAGTGATGCATGAAGAAAAACTTTCCTGGCGCTTTATTGCTCCTAACGTACATGATTTTAGTTGGGCTGCTGACCCGGAATATATACACGATGTGGTTCCTATAAAAGATGGTCCTGTGATGCATTTTTTCTATAAAAACAGGCCGCCTTACTTAAAGAGCTGGAAAGAATTTCAGCCTTTTGCTGTTAAATTTTTAAGGTTTTTTAGTGATAATATTGGAAGGTATCCTTATGAACAGTACTCTGTTATTATGGCTGGTGATGGCGGCATGGAATACGCAATGTGTACTTTTATAACGGGTTCTGGTTACGCAGATTACCGAAGGCTTCTTGGCGTTACCTCTCATGAAATTGCCCATACATGGTTTCAGTTTTTATTGGCGACCAACGAGTCTAAGCATGCTTGGATGGACGAAGGATTTACAAGCTATATAGATGATGCTGCTCTGAACGAGGCGCTTGGTCTTAACAATGTGGTTCCCAATAAGGGCGCTTATGAAGGATATTTGGCTTGGGTCGCAACGGGCCTAGAAGAGCCTCTTACAACACATGCCGACCGCTACAAGTTTAGCCGTGGATATGGCGCCTCCTCCTATAGCAAAGGTTCTGTTTTTCTTTCTCAGCTCGGCTATATTATTGGAGAAAAAAACCTTTATAGGGCTCTCCAGCTTTATTTTAAGAAGTGGGCTTTTAAGCATCCGCGTCCATATGATTTTATCCGTTGTGCTGAAAGGGTTTCTGGTCTTGAGCTTGATTGGTACTTAATGGACTGGGCTCAAACAACAAAACAGCTTGACTATCAGGTAAACTCAATTGTTGGCGAGGGGAGAAAAACAAAAATTGTTCTTAAAAGAGAAAAACAAATGCCTATGCCAATTGATGTAGAGGTTCTTCTAAACGATGGGTCTTCTGCTGTTTATAACATTCCTCTTACAATGATGAGGGGTCACAGACCTCTTGATGGGGCTGTGCTTCTTGAGTCCTGGTCCTGGGCCCAGCCATTTTATGTTTTTGAGGTTGATTTTCCTAAGGAGTCCATTGCGGCGGTTGTTATAGATCCTCTTAATTTTACAGCAGATGTTAACAGAAAAAACAATCGTTTGTAATGCTTTCTTCTCAAAACAAACTTAAGTCTAGAGCCGACATTGATCTTGTTTTTTCTAAAGGCGTGTTCTTAAAGGACTCTGGTTTTGTTCTTGTTTATAGGGCTCAGAGCCCCAAATCCTCCTGCGGTGTTCGTGTTGGGTTTTCTGTAGGAAAAAAGGTGCAGCCAAGGGCTGTTGACAGAAACAAAACAAAGCGTATGCTGAGAGAATCGTTTCGATTGTTTTTTCCCAAAGCTTTTTCTCATTCTTCTGTTTTTTATGATTTAGTGCTTATTTGTAACGAAAGAGCTGTTCCTTCTTTTGACTTGACTTCTGATAAAATAAAATCCTTACTTTTGTCTTTTTCAGAAATTATTAAAAATGACTAGAGTTTTTTTTCTTGTTTTTCTTGTTTTCCCTTTTGTTTGTTTCTCCCAGTTTAATGTAGAGCACTCTATTTATTTTGATACTGACAAATATTTTATGGGTCAAACAGAAAAGGCTCGCCTTTATGATTTTGTAAAAACTCTGTCAAAAGAAAACCTTTTAAAAATAGAGATTTCAGGGTTTTGCGACGATGTTGGGGCAGAAAAATATAATCTTGTTTTGTCTCAAAACCGAGCTGATGCTATAAAAAAAGTTTTTTCTTTGCTTTCTTTTTTTCCTGAGAAGATTGTTTCAGTTGACGGAAAAGGAGAGGTTCTTTTAAGTTTTTATCCTTCTGAAAATCCTGAGATTGTTCGGTCTCTTAACAGGCGCGTTGATGTTGTTGTTAGCTATCTTGATCCTGCTGCCGTCACTAAGGCTCGGGCCTCCCTTCCTGGGCTTATTGTTCTTGAAAATGTTCATTTCATAACAGGCTATAGCTATTTAACTCGCGGCTCTAAAGAAACCCTGAACAGGTTGGTTGAAGATCTTAAAAAAGAAAGCTTTTCTTTTGTTATTCAGGGGCATGTCTGTTGTACTGACGGAAACATAGATGCTATCGACAAAAGAACTAAGGAAAGAAATCTTTCTGTTGCTCGTGCTAAATTTGTTTATGACTATTTCCTGAGCAGAGGAATAGACAAAGACAGAATGTCTTATGAAGGTCTTGCTCATCGTTTCCCTTTAGGCGGTTCTGTTGACAAAGATAGGCGGGTTGAAATTTCTGTTTCTTCTGATTGAAGAATTTTAAAAGAAGAAGATATGCCTATGGTTTAAAATAAAAAAGCCCCTAAAAATAGAGGCTTATTAATTTATCTAGTAATCGACCATCCGGTTTGCCTTAATACTAATGTACTTTCTGTCATATTACCTACATTTAAAACTTTACCATTTTGGTCAAATTCAAATCTTGTAAGCGTAAGTGCTTCAGCTTCAAGACCTGAAACATCGTCTAAAAATTTATCCCAAGTCTTTACGTAAACAACTCCTTTAGACGCATCTGCCACAACCTCACGAATTTCAGATTCTAGTGAATTCTCACCCCAGTTTTCAGCATCAGCATTTGATATGTTCTGTATGATTTGTGCTTTTGAGTATGTTGGTTCTACAATTTTACATTTGGATCCTGGAATTGATACTGGTGATATCATATCCCATGTTCAGCCAAAATTTGAGCATGATGATGATGTACATACTATAGGATGTAAAGTAATAGAAGAAAGTGTTACAACCTTGATCAAGATAATTGAAATGGTGAAGAAAGGAAAAGAATTGCAAAGAATCAAACAGTGGAATGTCCCAAATTCTAGATATTATAAAAATAATGATGAGAAATATTCATTTTTTGTAGAAGTTGCTTTGCAAACATTAAAAAAATTATATTGGATACCAGATGTTATTGTTATTAATAATTGGCAAACATCTATTCTACCTCTTTTGTTGAAAGAAAAAAGTAAAGAAGATTCTCTATTTAAAGATATAAAGACAGTA
>Ga0208750_1000328_pt1 | contig 14389 bp, 13 predicted proteins | sample Knorr_S15_td_O2m_FD_185602 | JGI IMG/M metagenome (GOLD analysis project Ga0208750, IMG submission 185602) | Marine microbial communities from Southern Atlantic Ocean transect - Knorr_S15_td_O2min_ad_340m_LV (SPAdes) (version 2) | ecosystem: Environmental > Aquatic > Marine > Oceanic | place...
TGCTTTTTACCAACCTTCCACATTCCCATATACTTTGTCCCATCAGGAAAAAGCATGATCCCCAATCCTTGAGGTTTTTGGTTTTTGATTTCGCCCTTGTATATTTGCTGGGTTTTTTCATCTCCAAAATTCTTCCATACCTTTCCGGATGAAAGTTCCCAAAGATATAAAATTCCTGTATCTGCAGACTGAGCAAATGCAGTAAGAGAAATAAAAAAGAATGTCAGGAAATTGATAGTACTTTTTATCATAAAAAATTTTCGAAAAATACTTTAGTAATTCTTAGTCATTTCGGAAAAATCAGCCGACCATGCTTATGTTTATTACCGTCCTTCCATTCTCCTGAAAATCTCTCTCCACCAGGATAAACATAAGTGCCTTTACCGTGTACTTCATCATACTTCCATTTTCCTTCAAAACTGTCTCCTTCAGAAAAGAAGTATAACCCTTGACCATGTTTTTCCCCATCTTTCCATTCTCCCACATATTTGTCGCCTCCTGAAAAATAATAGGTCCCCTGGCCATTTGTTTCCCCTCTCTTCCAATCTCCCTGATATCTGTCTCCATTGGGGAAAAAATATGTGCCCTTTCCATGCTTTTTCCCTCTCTTCCAATCTCCTTCATAGACGGCATGCAGTTTTATATCTGCATCTAAATTCAGTATCATCCATATAAATACACCAAAAATCGCTGTTGATGCTAAAACTGAAAGTTGGCTCGTATCCAATACACCTGCATAACTGAAATAAAAGACTGATTCTTTGGGGAATTTATAATGAATTAATTTCCCTCTTCCATGTGGTTCACCTTTTCTAATGTCACCTTCATATTTTCTACTGTCCTTTAACTCATCGCCATCTTCATGCCAGTCCCATTCTCCATATTTTTCACGGTAAAATAATATCCCCCCATCTGATGTTTTTGTAGTGCAGGCAAAGTTACTGAAAAAAAAGCATAAAATTAAGAAGATATGAAATAAGTTTTTCATCCAATTCTTACTTGCAAATATTTAATCATAAACTTTTTTTAAAGGATAAATTCCCACTGAAAAATGAGGATACTGCGAAGCAATAATGTTTAGATAAATAAAGATTCAGCATTTTTTCAGTGAACGGCGCAACTAAAAAATAAATTAAAAAATTCCAGGCAGGTATTTCAAGAATGGGACAATTTCTGGGAGAGAGAGAAAAATATGTTTAAAGATATATTATTTAAGTTCATTTATCTCATTTTTCAGTAAATCTTTTTAAATTTAATATATATTAAATTATAAATTAAAATTAAAATAATCAGATGCTGTTCCACGAAATGTATAATCTGATACCCTGTCAACTTCTCCGGGATTTGGATTAACATTGACCACAACTGCTCCGGAAATCCGTCCTTCTTCTGCCAGCCAGACAGGTGTATGGATTACACCTGCAGTACCGATCACAAGTACGACATCAGATTTTCTGCATGCTTCTATTGATTCTGGGAGCGGGTAGTCTTCATAGCTTTCTCCAATGAAGCACACATTTGGACGCCAGTATTTTAATTCCTTTTCTTCAGGAGGTAAATCAACCCATGATTTTGGCAGTGGCTTACACTCCCCATTTTCCAGACTTCTCATTTCATGAATGCATCCGTGTATCTCTAATACCTTCTTACTGCCGGCCTTACTGTGAAGTCCGGAAATATTCTGAGTAACAATTCCTAAAAAGTTTTCACCTTTATTTGCTTCAAGCTCCGCCAGTGAAAAATGGGATTTAGCTGGTGGCGTGGCATGATAACTTACAAATCTGCTCAGGTACCATCTCCATTGCCGCACAGGTTCAGAATTTAGCGCTTCAACTGAAGCAAGGTAGGAAGCTTCACGGTCTTCATAATATCCTTTTTCACCTCTGAAAGAGGGAAGTCCTGCTTCTACATCAATGCCAGAACCTGTAATCACAGTAATTTTGGACTGCCCTTCAGTAAGTCCTGAAAACGTATACTCTCTGGGAAGAGTGTCAGACATTTTTGTAATTATGTATAAAAAACTAAATAGAATTATTTCATCTAGGGAAAGAAAAGTTGGATATTTAAGAAAATAATTTTTTATTATGCTTGAATACAATGAGAGAATAAATCTGAAGGAATTCAAAACAAACCACTTTAAGTTCAGTAAAAAGCAGTATTATCTAGGACCTGTTAATTCGTTCCAGGGGAACCTCAAGGAGGCATTTAAATTCCCTCGGGAAATCAACGGAAACCCGCGCATGTACAGCCCCCTGCTTGTCAAAGAAACAGTGCTGATCTAAGGCCGTCAGTGCCCCATCATGCCAGACATTGGGATGAATGTAGAGCCCTTCGTTTCCGGTGAAGTGAAAGCAGACAAAATCCTCGGGGGCTACATCATCTCCCGGTAGTGCAAGTGGAACCAGAAAAGGTTTTGATGTCTGTGGGAAAAAGAGCTGACCCCCATCAGGATGATAGTTAGCATGCCAAAGCAGCAGTCTTTCAGGTTTATTTGAATGGTGCTCAGATGCCTGTTCCGGTTCAGTTCCATAACCAAGAATATAATGGCCGTCAACGGCCTCATTTCTACCATAAAGGATATCTCCCTTCCACTCGCAGACAAACATCCCTTCGGTAGTACCACCCTCATCGCCGCTATCCGTGTCAACAGGACGTTTCCCCACCGAAGGCCAGCGTACGATTTCAATTTCAATTTCATCAGGATCAGTGACCAGACAACCGTATCCTGAAAGAGACTGCTCGTTGGCTTCTACAATGGGAATTATTACTCTTTTGAGCCCTGATGGAATGCCAGGTTTGAGGTAATTTGGTGCGGTCTGCATTTAGTCCTGCTCTAAACAGCCTTTTCATTTATCAGAAAAAAATTCCCGATCGTCTTCAATAAGCTGAATAAATATTTACTGAATGTTTGAATCGATTTTTTTATACCAGGTAAATTTCACCCGTGCAACAGGTGGCAGTGGAAATGATGGAAGGGAGAAAATTATTCTTCCATGAAACGAGGTTCTTCTCCTCTTGTTTTTATGCTATCTCCCTTCCAATGATGATTCACTAAAACAAGTTAAATAAGAATGATTCTCCATTTATTAGGCAGATATTGCAATACATATGAAGGAATCAGTTTCAGTTTTTACTGAAATTAGCAGAAGTTTCTGGATATATATTTTTTCAGAATCCCTTCAGTTTTTTTATCAGGTTCAGAATCATTCTTATTAAAATATAAGGAGAAATAAATCGTGTGATCAGACTGAACAAATTCAGCAAAGCCGGCATCATGCGTCTGTTTCTGAAAAGTCTAATCAACCACCACAGCAGCAGAACAATCAAAACAAACAGTGCAATGTAGATCAGGATTCTCACGTTTATGAAGCTTATTTTGTATTTTTCAGTAACCAGGCAATGTTTCCAGTCTTTTCATTTCAGAACTACCGAACAGTTGTGGATCAGATAGATATTCAATCGCCATATCTGTAGAGTCGAAACCCCAGAACAGATTCCCATCCACAACCAGAGTCGGCACACCAAAAATTCCCTGCTCCAGGGCTTTTTCACCGTTTAATTTAAGTTCCTGCTTGATCTCAGGACTTGAAATTTTTTCCAAGGCTTCTGATTCCGGAATGTTTACAGCCTCACAAAATCTTTTCCAGTTGTCAGGATCATCACCAGATAATCCTTCAACCCATACGCAATTAAAAATTGCATCGACTGCTTTTTTGCTGCAGTCTGTTGCAATACACAGGCGAAGCAACGAAATGGGATTAAAAGGGTGTTTTTCAGGAAAACGCAACGGCACCTCCATTTGATCTGCCAGCCATTGAACATGTCTGTAAGTGAAAAGACGTTTTGCAGACAGTTCCACCGGACCTTTCGTACCCCAATGATTTAACAGTCCTGCAAAGAGCAGGGGTTTCCTGTTGATGAATAAATTTGAGGGGAATTCATCCAACCTGCAGTTTTGCAGGTATGCAAATGGCGAGAGGAAATCAAAATACCAGTCAGCTTTTCTCATTTATCGATTTATTTTAAAGGGATTGCTTCCCGACCATATGATGTATTTAGGACATTATATGCAAGTTCAGATTAAAATCCTCAGGTCATTGATTCTTTCTGCTTCTGTCGGGCGTATTTCAAATTCATAATAACTCCATACATATGCGGATTAATGTACAGTGCTGATTCCAGAAAATAAATTGCTCCCGTCCAGTCATGGAGAGCTATCCTTATCAATCCCTGTCCTGAAAGCGCTCCGAAATGTCTAGGTTCGAGTTCAAGAGTTCTCATAACATCCGCTTCAGATTCCTCGAAACGGCCCATAAGATATAACACGGTAGCTCTTTTATTCCAGCCTTCCGCGTAATCTGGAGCAAGCTTGATCAACAGACTGAAATGGCCAAAAGCCTGTTCAAATTGCTGAAGTTTCATTGCTTCAACACCCTGAAACATGGCACTCTCAACTTCAGGATCATTGTGTTCCATCCAGATGTGCCAGATTTTGCTTTCAAAAACCGAAGCTCTGCTTACGCTTCCAGTTGACTTTAAGCTCCTGAAAAGCTCCGCCAGTCTTACGTCATTTTGGTCTGCAAATGCAGACTCAGACAGTAAAAGCAAAAAAAAACAAAGACAGAAGCTAGTTTTTCGTAAATGTGTGAACACGTTTCATTTTTTACTTGTTCCCTCCTGCAGATTAACCCGAATTTAACTTATATCATTATTCAATTTGTTTTACAATATGGCGTTACCCTCTCCACATGTAAAAAGGTAATAGCAAATGGAATAATTTCTGAGACTTCTCAGTAAAATTTTAATTATTCTGATGAAAAAACAATTTTTATGAAGAATCATAGTCTACTGATAGCACTGCTAATTGCTGCAAACATGGTAATTGGTTTAATTAAATGCTTCGCGGCAGAAATTGATAAGTCTGCAAGGAATGAAGTTTATGTAGTGAATCATGGTTGGCACACAGGATTTGTTGTTCCTGCATCTGGCATTCAGCAGGTAATGCCCGAACTTAAGAATCGTTTTGGAAATGCCCCATACATTGAATTTGGCTGGGGTGATAATGAATTTTATCAGGCAGAGGAAATAACTTCAGGTGTTACTCTGAAAGCAATTTTTCTACCCACTGATTCTGTTGTGCACGCTGTAGCAGTAACAAGGAAGGCTGATAAGTATTTTAAACACAGTGAGGTGGAAAAGTTCTGTCTGGAAGATTCCGAGTTCATATCCCTTGTTGATTTTATATCAAACAGCTTTTACAGAGACGAGTCAGGGAATATACTGAAGCTGAATAATGGAATTTATGGAGACAGCCAATTTTATAAGGCAAAAGGAGATTTTCATATCTTTAATACCTGTAACAAATGGACTGCCAAGGGATTGGAAAGTGCCGGAATGAACATTTCAACAACCTTTAAGCTTACCGCAGGCAGCATCATGAACTACCTTTCCAGGGAAGAATCTACTGGAAGAATTGACTTAAATCGGAGTTGTGAAAAAGGAATTTTGTTTAAGACTCAATAATTCCCAATATATTAATACAAAATCTTCAAAACATAATAAAAAATGGAAACACAAAGATCAATGCTGATTGTAAGCGCACACGCAGCTGATTTTGTCTGGAGAGCCGGAGGGGCCATCGGTCTGCATACTTCCAATGGTGGGAAGGCAACTATAGTTTCACTGTCATACGGAGAAAATGGGGAATCAGGGGACCTTTGGCGTGAACCTGGACAGACTGTTGAAGCTGTTAAATCCCATCGACATGCTGAGGCATTGGCAGCATCAACCGCATTGAATGCTGAATTTATCCCTATGGACCTTGGAGATTATCCGCTGGAAGTTTCTGGTGCATCGATGCAGAAACTTGCCTCTATTTATGTGGAAAAGAGACCCGATGTCCTGCTAGTTCACGCTCCGGAAGACCCTTTCAATCCGGATCATCCAGTGGCCTCATTTGCTGCACAGAAAGCACGACTTCTAGCCACGGGAGCCGGAGGAGTTCCTGCATCATTCAAAACCATTCCTCCACCTGTAATGTATGCCTTTGAGCCTCACCAGCCTGATTTGTGTTCATTCAAGCCAGACACCTTTGTTGATGTTACAAATGTATGGCCCCTTAAAACAGAAGCCATGTCAGCAATGGCCTCCCAGAGCTACCTCCAGGACCATTACACTCGCAGGGCGGAACAGAGAGCGTTCCAGTCCAGGTATGCAGGTTTTGGAAAAGATACCAGATATGTGGAAGCATTTCAGCGGCTGACACCGGAAAAGAGAAGTTACCTCTGAGGGAAGTCAGGTAAGAAAATACTTTCTGGTTTTTCAGTAGTTTTACCCAAGCCAGTCATTTATCAGTCGCCTGGAGATTGATAATTCCCGCGGCAGAAATTTTCCCTGAGACTTAAAATCAAGCATCTCATCCCTTGTAAACCACTGCACGTCTTCGATTTCATTATCATTGTAATTAATTTTTTCTGTAACTGCCTCTGCAGTAAATCCAAGCATAAGTGAGGAAGGGAAAGGCCATGGCTGGGAGTGCAAATATTTAATGTTTTTAACGATAATGCCAGATTCTTCATAAACTTCTCGTGCCACTGCATGCTCGATAGTTTCACCAGGTTCAACGTATCCGGCCAAAAGAGAATACATTCCTTCAGGCCAGAAATTCTGTCTGCCCAAAAGTGCCCGATCACGATCATGCACCAGCATAATCACCGCTGAATCAGTACGCGGAAAATGTGAACTGTCACACTCACTATTCGTACAATCCCTTTGATGACCGCACTTTGATGGTTTAGTCGGGTTGCCGCACACTCCACAAAACTGATTTAGGCTGTGCCAGTAAATCATGGCCCTGGCATACGCCAGGATTGAGCCTTCCACTCCATCAATCAGCGGACTGATGTTTCGCAAATCCTTGAATGAACCCCATTCAGCAAGCCTGTTTTCGGCCTCCTCTTCGTCCAGTGCTGAAATGTCAATGGCCAGGTAAGCAGGAGTTTTTGCTGCAATTTTTTGTCTGCCCAGAAAAACTTGATGATCAGAAATACTGATTAACGATGATGCTTCATCAACAGGCAGGAATGCCGGTAAAGGCTTTTCTTCTTTTCCCCCGATTTTACTGAACAGGTTGAGTGTACGCCAGACCGGAACTATGAGAGTTTCTTCAGTCTCAAATAATTTTTGAATGCAGTCTTTGTCTTCATGGAGTTCAGCCCCCCTGTCAAGTCCGCCAAAACCCAGATGATTGGGCTTTAGTCCGGTTAGTTCATACGGATCAAAAATATGCATTAATATAATCCAGCTGGAATTCTTTTTTACTGTTTCGTATGGTGAGTAAGACTTGTTTTATCCTCTTCCGACAAAAGGCATTTTTGTTGCCATTACTGTCATGAAAAGCACGTTGGCATCCAGAGGCAGGCCTGCCATATAGACCACTGCATTTGCCACGTTTTCTGCATCCATCCTGGGTTCCACTGCTTTTTTACCATCTGCCTGGATGATGCCTTCCGCCATGCGATCAGTCATTTCCGTGGCGGCATTTCCGATATCGATCTGTCCGCATGCAATGTCATAAGGCCTCCCGTCGAGGGAAGTGGAGCGAGTCAGGCCAGTAATGGCGTGCTTGGTAGCAGTATAAGGAGATGAAAAGGGGCGGGGAACGTGTGCGGAGATGGACCCATTGTTGATGATGCGTCCTCCTCTTGGCTTCTGTTCCTTCATGATTCTGAAAGCTTCCTGTGTACAGAGGAATGCACCAGTCAGGTTTACATCGACCACTGCCTTCCACTGTTCATAGCTTATTTCTTCAAGCGGAATTGCCGGTGCGCCGATTCCGGCGTTGTTGAAAAGCAGGTCAAGTCTTCCGAAGGTTTCACGAATTTTAGTGAAAAGTCCTCTTACCGATTCCGGACTGCCTACATCAGTTGGTGCAATAAGGGTCCGTGATCCGGAATCACCAGCTTCCCTTTTTGTCTTTTCAAGCAACTCAATGCGGCGTCCGGCCAGCACCACCGAATAACCCTCTTCCAGTAACCTTAAAGCAGTGTTACGTCCAATTCCGGTACCTGCACCAGTTACCAGTGCTACTTTTGAAGTTGAAATCACTCTTTCAATTAAATTATGTTTTCTTTTAAATAAGCAATCAAACTTATAACATCAAAAGTATTGTATTACAAGAATTGCGGATGTTTACTATAATGCTTCAATCACAATTCGGAGCAGTTAAAAAAAGTGCTACTAAAAATAAAAAAATTAACTCGTGTCAAAGCAGCAATCTAATTTTCAAAATTACATTTTACCAAGACATTCAATAGTCCTGCTGTTGATCTTCTGTTTCCTCACAGGTGTATCCTCACATTTAATCATCTTTTTTCATCAATTGGACTCAGGTATCAGGGTATTGCATAGTTTGTTGATGGGGCTTTGTTATGATTTGATGATTGCTTTTTTAATTACTTTTTTTGCTGTCATATCATTGTTTTTTGTAAGAGAAAAATTTGAACGACACATAATTATTTTCATTTTCATAACTTATTCTTTCATATTATTTATTGATATAAACTACTATTTCGTTTTTGGTACCCACCTGCCATTTCATACCAAAGAGTATCTGACAGAATTAGAATTCTTTTTGATCAACATCCTGGAGGTTGTTGGGAACTATACTTTCATGATTATTTTTTGTATTCCCAACATAATATTCATTTTCTTGATATGGAATTTCTCCAGAGGTAAACGAAAGATATCAATAATTAACTTATCCATATCTCTTTTGTACACAATTATTTTTGGTTCATTTGCTGGGGTTTATCCTAATTCCTACGTCTCAAAAAACATGAATGACCCTTTGACCTCTTCTGCTGTCAATTATTTTTACTGGTCAAGACATATGGTAAGTGATGAAAAAATCCAAAAACCCTCTGCCTCATTGAAAAGGGTTATTACTAAATTACCTGGAGAAATACCTGAAAACCCAATTTACGAAGATATGCCACTGGCTAGACATCACTCTTCAGAATCCTGTAGGAAAAACAACTTTCAGGATCCTCTCGCGTCAGCATTATGCTCTGAAAAAAATATGAATGTCCTGCTTATACTCCTGGAATCCTTCAGGGCTGCAGATATGGACAGTTTTGGAAGTGAATTGGGACTGACACCTAATTTTGGGAAATGGAAACAGAAAGGAATATTTTTCAATAATTTTTATGCAAACGGTTTCCAGACCCGTCACGCGGAAATTGCAGCTTATTGTTCTGTAATGCCGAATTATGGAGAGTCTGTGTTCAGCCACTATAATAGTAACAATTTCCTTTGCCTACCTGAGATCCTAAGAAGGAAAGGATATTCCACTTCATGGATTAACGGCGCAGATGCAGCCTATGACAACCAGTTGACCATGTTTCCCAAAATTGGGTTTCAAAAAATTGTTGATCGCTTTGATTTCCCATCTGATACAGAAACCCTGGGTTGGGGATTTTCTGATAAGGCTCTTTTTGAAAAGTGGATTAAAATTTTGGATCAAGAAAAAGAACCTTTTTTCTCTTCAGCACTGACCACCACCAATCATCACCCCTTTAATGTACCCGAAGAATTTCAACGTTATGAAAACCGTTCTGTGCAAAATAAATATTATGAGGCCGTCAATTATGTTGATTCAACGCTTAATCAATTCTTAATTGCAGCATCCAAAACCAAATGGTTTAAAAACACTTTGATATTTATTACCTCAGATACATCAAATTATCAGAATCCTCAAAAACCTTTCAGCAACTTTGAAGATTTTGTAAAAACCAGATCGAAAATTCCTTTACTTATCATTGGTGGAAACATCAAAAAGCCCTACAAGGAGAAGCGTTATTTCAGCCAAATCGACCTTGCCCCAACAATAATGGATATTTTAGGCTTCCCCTACACGAATTCATGGATGGGTAATAGTATGCTGAAAAGTGGCAATGATTCTTTGGCATACACCAATCGTCCTGGAAATTACTGGGCAGTAATGAGCCTGAAAGGAAGGTATTACAATGAGGCAGATCAAAATGATCATTTCTTTGGTTTCAATAATAATCAAAATTTAAAACTTGAATATAAGCAAATAGGAAAAGACTGGATTGATACTGTAAAATGGTTACTGCAGGAAAATAAAATCTGGTATGAAGAATAATCAGCTCTTATAAACATATGAAGGATTTATAACTAATTTGGTGAATAAAGTATTTTGAAGTAACACTTAATATAGACTTATAATGTTGATTTTATTAGGATATATTTTTCTTTAATAAACTAATTTAATTATTTATTTTAATGGAGTAACTAGATGGCCAATAAAAGAACACAGTCTGAAAAAAGTAGGTCAAAGCTTGTAAAGATTCCTGCACGTCGAGGTGTCGCTGTACATGTTTGTAAAGGACAGAAAGTTAAAATTATTAACACGCATGGTAACCAAGTTGTCGATTTTTGGGCGTTCAACTCAGAACATTCCGGAGAATTTATGTCAATGGAACACTGCCGGGTAGGATTAGGCCGCTACCGGCCAAAGCCGGGCGACGTGCTGATCACAAATCAGCGTCGCAAAATATTGAAGTTTCTTGAAGATACCTCTCCAGGTGTTCATGACACCATGATGGCTGCCTGTGACCGATACCGTTATGAGCAGCTAGGGTGTACTGATTATCATGACAACTGCAATGACAACCTTTGGGAGGCTCTTGCGGTTGTTCGCTTTAAACCCACAGAAACACCGTGTCCGTTTAATCTCTGGCAGAACACCCCGGTCGATGCAAACGGAGAAATTGAACAAATGCCTACAGTTTCAAAAAGAGGAGATTTTGTATTATTTAAGGTTCTTATGAATGCCGTGCTTAGTTTCTCTGCATGTCCTCAGGATATTGTGCAGATAAACAGCGGCAGACCAACGGATGCACACTACCAGATCATTGATTGAGGATCTATTCTTTAAAAAACTTTAAATCCAAGAGCAGAAATGTTTAATCTCCTTTTTGGCCTTGAAGAATCAAGAAAAATAATATTTGAGATTCAGATTATGGAAATAAAGTCCAATAGTATCTGCAGATATGCTGTTAGAAGATAAGCGTGGATAGATACTGCTTCCTGAAAGACAAAAATACTTGTTAGGTTTTTTTATATCTGTCAATGGTGGATTTGGAACCATCAAAAAAGGCTTTATACTGACCGGGAAGTTAAAGCCAATTTACGCAGGACGACAGCAACACCAGCAAGTGCATCCCAGCCTGATGTATGGCCAATTTGGTTAATTGCATCAATTCCAAGTTCAAGCTGAGTCTCATTTCCCTCAAGCAACATGTTAAGTACTTGGTGCAGTGACTGGCTGCCTTCACCAAGGGCGGCGGCCTTCAGATGAGCACTGCTCACCGGACCCGTGCTATCAAGTAAGGACTCGACCTGGGTATAGAGCTGCTTCTGAACTGATTTTTCTCCGCAAACATGCAGCGCTATCAGCATGCCTCCCAGAAAATCATCACCGGAAGGTGTGAGACCAGGCCCCAGTCCAAGTAGCGCGGCCACCGCTTCTTTGTATAGTGTTATCGGCAATTGAACTTCAAAACATTTCTTAAGCCAATTCTTCAAAATCCCAATAGAGTGTTCTGCAGCCCGGCTTTCTTCTGACGCAGGAAATCTGTCAGGACATTCAAAAAGAAATCGGGCAAGTCCTTCAGTAGGGACCTTTGCCTGTGCGAGATTTTCCAGTTCACGCAGTCCTAGCATCAGTGAGGTTTTTGTCCATGCAGGTCTCTTTGGAGGGTGCCAAGAACGAACTCCTTTAGTATAGATAATTGTAGAATCATCAATGATGATGCTGACAGGAGAGAGTTTTACCAGTCGACCAACGCTGAAACTATTGATCCACTCCCTTCCATATTTACTCTTGACACTGACTGTCAACGGCCCAAAGCCTAGGTTGGCATCGGCTAGGCAGATCCAGCTTCCGTTAACTTCAAGGTAGAGACTACGCTCGAAAACCGCAGTCACTCGGCCAAAAAGAGCACTGTCCAGTTCACGCTTCGCAACAGTTCCAATTGTAATCGCCTGCGCTGCTGGGGATACCAAAGTACCTCCCACGACTGCAGAACTATGCCTGGTGATAGTTTCAACCTCAGGCATTCCTGCTAATGCAATGAAGGGCGAGTTTTGCTGCATCAGCATTTGATGGGGCTACCAGGATCCCGGCATCAGCGAGCTTTTCTTTTTGGGATTTTCGTCCCTGCGGGTCTTCATCAGTACCCGTTACTGATGCAACCACAACCGGTCTGTCCTTTTGCGTTGCCAAAACAACACGTGCAATTTCTCCCGCAGGATCAGGATGAGCGCCGTAACCGATCACAACGTCAAGCAGTATCACGGCAACCGTTGGATCTGCCAGTGACTGGACTATTTCAGCTTCACGCACCGCTGGATCAATCATTGGATGCGGGCGCCCTTGAGTGTATTCATCGCTGCCTAAATCAAGAAGAACATGCCCAGTCGCAGCATCAGATACCATTGCCCCTGCAATTGGGGCATTTGAGGACACCGGAACCCCTTGGTCCAGGAATATCACCTGTGCTTCTGCAGCCAGTGTCCCTCCACTGAAAAGTCCCTTGACCAGCTTCCGACCTGAGGCAAGTTGGGGAATGGTATACTGTAATTCAGATTTTGTCTCCTTACCCAAACTGCCAGTCGCTTCTTCCGCAGCAGCCTTCAAGGTCCGAGTAAAACTTACATTGTCCGGTAGTGTAGGTTCATCCGCACCTATAAAACAGACCGTTGCCGTTTTTTTACTGTGGCCCAGCGCGTTAACAACACGCTCAGCCACAGCTGGCGACGGTGGCTTGGAAACCAGCAAAATATGGCGGGTGGCAGCATCCGCCTCCAGCATTTCGAGTGCCGCAAGAGTACTGAGAGCACCTACCTGGTCACTTAGGTCACGTCCCCCAACACCAACAGCATGCGATATTCCATGTCCGGCTTGGGTGAGCAGGCAGGAGATCTCCTGCAAACCAGTCCCGGACGCACCCACTATTCCAATGTCACCTTGTGGAATCCGGTTGGCAAAGCCCAGCATTACACCCCCGATGACAGAAGTTCCACAGTCTGGTCCCATTACCAGCAGTCCCGCCTCAGCCGCTTCCCTCTTTAGCTCTACCTCTTCTGAAACTGACACGTTGTCACTGAAAAGCATAACGTGCAAACCGGCACGCAGGGCCTTGCGTGCCTCAGCCGCAGCAAAGTCGCCTGGAACCGAGATTAGCGCCAGATTGGCATCTGGAAGGTTGCCCAGAGCCGAACGCAGTGTTCGGGGCTGTAAATCAACAGTTTCACTTTGAGCAACCACAGGTTGTTCGAGCAATGACTCTGCCTTTGCCATAGCACTTGCCGCAGTTGCATCATTCTTTGCCCTTAAAGCAATAATCAAATCTCCACCAGTAGCCTTACGACTCGAATCTGACAAAAGTCCTGCACCGTCCAGGAGATCAAGGTTGGACGGAGTTCCAATCATAAGAGCTGAGTCATCTACCCCTTCTAGGCTGGCAATGCTGCGGGAAATCTGCATCAACACAACTGAATCAAGAAACAGACCTGGACAGACACGATTAAGTAGTCTGCTCATCTCAAACTCCTAGCCGCATGGCGAGTGCCCTCAGTGCCTTTTCGAAACAAGCAAGAGGTGCTTTCACGACACCTGCACCCACCTGGCCGATACCGGGTTTACGATGAGCAATACCGGTGTTGATTGTTGGAGCAATGCCCGTTTCAACAACCAGACGGATATCAATTCCTGTTGGAACTCCCTGATAATCCAATGCAGGAATCATCCACTCTGGGTTTGTTGCGAGCGTAATCTCGCCCATAATGCGGGTAAAATCAGCAGCGCTGGACGGGGTGCCAGCACCTACGAACCCGGCAACAGCAGGTGAGGCAGCCATGGCAAATCCTCCCAGTCCTATCGTTTCCACAATTGTAGAATCCCCCATGTCAGGATTGGCATCTTCAGCACTAAAACCTGGGAAGTAAAGACCCTCGGGCATCTCCACCGGGGCAGTGAACCACTCTTCACCAAGTCCACTCACGCGGATGCCAAAATCAGTCCCGTTACGACTCATCGCAGTCACCACGCTGGAGCCTTCAATGTTGCTCACAGGATCCATTATCGCCTTGCCCAAAACCATTGCCACATTGAGAAAAAACTGATCATTTGAACCGATAAATTCCAGCATTTCTGCAAGTTCAGTACGATCATCCACATTTCGGGAAAGTTCAGGTGCCAAGGTTCTTAAAAGAAGACTTGAACAGCCTACGTTGCGCTGGTGCATCTCATCCCCCATGGTTAGTCCACGGGCAACCAGAGGTTTTAGTTCAATCCCCCTCC
>Ga0208750_1000329_pt1 | contig 14360 bp, 14 predicted proteins | sample Knorr_S15_td_O2m_FD_185602 | JGI IMG/M metagenome (GOLD analysis project Ga0208750, IMG submission 185602) | Marine microbial communities from Southern Atlantic Ocean transect - Knorr_S15_td_O2min_ad_340m_LV (SPAdes) (version 2) | ecosystem: Environmental > Aquatic > Marine > Oceanic | place...
ATGGACGGCAGTCAAATTCGGATCGCAGATATCTACGTGACTGCGAATAGCCAAATTTCCCTGAGCTACCGCCCAGCCACATAGAGTGAGGGCACGCTGCTTAATGTCGTCGACCGTGAGATGCGGTTTGAGTTCCGACCACAGGGCTATGCCTTCGAGCAGGGTGCCACTCTGATTGACTCGGGGTCGCCCGTACGACAGCGTCGAATCCATGTGAAAGTGGCTGTCGACGAAGGGAGCCGTTACCAGTTGCTGCTCGGCATCTATTTCGGTCTCTGCCTGTGCTTGGATATGTGGCTCGACCAGAGAAATCCGACCGTTCTGACAGCCGATATCAACAGGCGACGGCTGGTCCATAACGGTAGCATTTCTGATTAGCAGATCAAGCAAACCGACTCCTCCATAACTGGAACGTGTTGTTGTCGTGCCTCAACAACATTGTGACTGCAATTTTATACCCTGATTCCACAATCAGGTCGTGTCGCGGAGCAGATGCGCATCGTGACTGTCCCAGCGCACATATATCGTCGCCCCGACATTGAGATCGAGTTCTGATAATTCTCGTTGCTGGAGTTGAATTCTAAAGTCTGCGCCGTCTGGTGTTTCAGCCAGAACGGTGACAATTGAGCCGACGAATTCCTCGCTGATAAATCGGCACGCCATTTCGTTCGTCTCATTTACCGCGCTAGTGCTTAGTCTGATTAGATCTGCACTGATCACCAGACTGGTAGTGTCACCGATTGACCAGGTGTGATCCGAGTTCTCGGCGCATTTAAAACGACCAGCAGGTGTCTCAATTTCAATCAGTTCATCTGCCGCGATAACCGTTCCGGTCAATATGTTGTTTGCGCCGACAAACTCTGCGACAAACCGCGTTGCCGGATTGCGATAGATTCCTTTAGCTGAATCAATTTGTTCTATTCTTCCTTGATTCATGATGACCACCCGGTCGGACATTGCAAACGCTTCGGACTGCCGGTGTGTGACATAGACAAAAGTGATGCCGAGTTCTTTCTGAAGTTTTGTCAGAACGCCCTGCATGCGCACGACAAGGTTGGCATCCAGTGCGCTGAGCGGTTCATCGAGCAGCAAAATTCGGGGTTCTGTGACAAGCGATCTTGCCAGTGCCACACGTTGTTGTTGTCCACCGGAAAGTTGACTGATCTCTCGGTCAGCAAAGTCAGCGATTTCCAGTCTCTCGAGCCAGTCAAGGGCACGTTGGCGCCGCTCAGTGGCCGACACCCCCCGCATTTTTAGTCCGAATTCAACATTCTTGATCACATTCAGAAAGGGGAATAAAGCCAGGGACTGCCAGACCATTGGCGTGTCCCGTTCTGAAACGGTGACGTTGTTGATGCGCTCGCCGGCGAGTTGAATATCACCCTCGGAGGGTTCCTCAAGCCCGGCAAGCATCCGAAGCGTTGTTGTTTTGCCGCAACCAGAGGGGCCCATGATAGACAGGAATTCGCCTTCGAAAATCTCGAGGGAAATAGAATCCACCGCGGTTGTCAGGCCAAACCGTTTCGTGACATGGTCAAACAAAACGAGCGGTTGTGCTGGGTTAGTTGGCACTAAAGTCTCCCATCAAAATCCTGTGAGCGTTTTCCGGGACGATTTTCTCATGTAAATAATCTGCGCAAGTATGATCAGCGTGATAGAGGTTACGAAAACCACCGACCCAATGGCATTAATTCTGGGATCAGTATTGCCCTGCAGAATCTCGAGGATAATGACCGGGACCGTTTTGTTAAGACCCGAAACGAACCACGCGACGGCAAATTCATCGAATGAGACGGCTGCAGTCAGGCAGAACGCGGATATAAGCGCCGGTGCGCAAAAGGGCACAATCACTTCACGCATGGTTCGCCATTGGGATGCACCAAGATTCCAGGCGGCCGATTCTAGGTTGGGATCAATTTGCGCCAAACGCATCCGCACAATGGCCATTGCAAACGGTGAGCACAATACAACATGACTCACAATGATGGATATTATCTTGCCGGACATGCCGATACGCGCGAGCAGTGCTAGCATTGCGAGCCCCATAATGACCAGGGGAATTGTAGGCGGCAGCAACGAGAGCGCGAGATAAGCGGACTTTCCAAAAAAGTTATAGCGGTAATCAGTATAGGCTGTACAGAACCCCAGGAAGGTTGCGATAAAAGCAACTGATACGGACACAATCAGACTGACCCTGAAGGCGTCCCAGACATCGGCGTCGGTAAAGGCGAGGGTGTACCAGTGCAGGGTGAAGTGTCCCAACGGGATGGTGGGGAAACGTTCTGAATTAAATGAGAACACAAAGCTCGTTAGAATGGGGAGAAATACAAAAACGAACACAAGCGCGACGTAAAAGTAGAATAGACCATCGTACGCTTTTGCTCGGATCATGAGCGCCGCCGGTAGGCCAGTGCAATAGCGGTAAACATGATTGTGAATAACGTCACGATCATGGTAATCGCAACAACGGCAGCACGAGGCCACTGTTGTCCCGATTTGGTGGTATCGATAATCAAGATGCTCAATGTGGGTGGTTTGGAGCCGCCAAGGTAATAGGGACTGACAAAATCGCCGAAAGAAAGGATAAAACAGAAAACCGCGGCCACAATGATACCGATTTTAGCGAGCGGAATGATTACTGCAAAAACAGTACGAAAGCTGCCACAACCGAGGTTGTGGGCGGCTTCAATCAGACGCCGGTCAACGTTGGATAGCGAAATAAGTTGTAACACCACAGCTAGCGGTAAGCACAGAGTCAGGTACCCCACGACTGTGCCGAAGAAGGTATTGAGCATCGAGAATGGACCAAGCCCTACCAGACCCAATAGAACATTGATAATTCCGTTGTCGTTTAAAAAGATTTGCCAGGAAAATATACGTACAAGATAACTGGTAAAAAACGGGACTATCAGGAAAAACATAGCCCATCGGCGGACAGTCGGTGAGACCTTGAATGCCAGAGTAAAAGCACAGGGAAATGCGAGCACGCTGGTGATCACCGTCGTGATGCCGGCATAACCCAAAGTGCGCCAATAACCGTCCCAGAAGTAGCCCTTGCCGTACATCTTGATCCAGTTCACCGAATCAAAGCCAGGCACCATGCGGTAGTTCTTAACCAGCCAGAAACTCATCAACAACAAAAACAACAGCGGAAATACAAAAAATACAAGCTGCCACACGACAATAGGCATAGACCATGTCAGGCCATACACGGTGACTGTACGCTGGTGAGAATAAGTGCTTATCGAAATATCCTGTGCGGGAGTTGTCGAAGTGATCGTGAGCAGTTAGGGAGGTTTAATGAATGCCGATTGCAAGTAACCCAGAAAAAAGAGCGGGCCAGTAACCACCGACCCGCTCAATTCATTGGGTTTTATGCGTTCTTATATTCAGACCAAAAGTCATTCCACTCCTCAAGCGACTGTTGAATCGGTGTCCGCCGAAAGTGGATGCGGCCTTCGCGAAGATCATCGATGCAGTTCGGTCCATCTAGATTCATGCGCTGTCGTTTGGCTTCGGCAGGGTTGGCCTGATTGAGGGCTGCCCATCCCGATTTGTAGGGAGACATAGCGGGATACGCCGCCATTTGTGTCGAGCGAACTTGACCAGGGCCTGAAGTCATGTACTTGATGAACTTCTTGACCAGATCCTGCTTTTGGGATCCCTTGCCGATGGAGTACGATTCAGTCCACTGAATTCCCCCTTGTTTCGGCACGACCGAGTCAACCGGCGCACCGTCTTTCTTGACGACGCCTGTGATCCAGTCGCCGATTCCGCACATGGCGTGTATCTCGCCAGATTTCAGGGATGAAAACGTGCCACCATAATCGAAATAACCGCCGACCTGGGGTTTGAGCGACAGGGTTGTTTCCTGTAGCTTCTTCCATTGTGCAGCATTGATATCAAATGGCGTTGGATCGTCATTACCGTCCCTTAAACTCAAGCAACCGAGGTTAGGCAGGTGCCAGTCGAAGTGGCCGACCTTGCCTGTGAGTTTGGAATCCCAGAGGATGTTGTAGTCCATAGCTTCTTCGTGGCTGATAATTGTGGTGTTGAACGAAACACCCAAATATCCGAACCTGACAATCACAGAATACAAATCATCACCTTTCCAGTGTCCAGGGAACCGGGAGTACTCGTCGAATAGGTCATCCATGTTGTATTCACCGGGATCCATCTTTTCGATGTAGCCCGCTTCATTAAGCAATTGCACAAACTCACCGTCTGAGAGGACAATGTCGTAGGTACCGGGGGGTGACTGTGAAATCAGCGCCAGCATGTTGTCGCCACCAGCATAATATTTCGCTTTGATCTTGACATTGTTCATGGCCTCAAACTCTTCGACCATGTCCGGTTCGCCGTGGCCATACCAGGCAATCATATTGAGCTCGGTTGCAGCATTAGCGCGCGGAGGCACAAGAATCATCGGCACGCTCAAAGCGGTTGCCGCTGAAGCGGCGCCAACGCCCTTTAGAATATTTCTTCTGCCGATGTCAGTGTGATCGGGTTTTCCGGGGACTTCTTTTTTACTCATCATTTACTCTCCTGTTGGCTGGTTTAGTCGTTGTCTCAGGCAGTGTGGGAATGTCTAGAACAGTGGTCCGTGACTCGCAAATTGTGTTGTCGCGTTGGAATTGGCACTCCACATACTGTCAGCATCCACAGAGTTATTTGTCTATAGTTCGCTGTTCCACAAGAGTACTTCAAAAGGTGTGCTTGGGTCGATACTGAGTCAGCTAAATTTTGTGTTATTCATTTCTCTTCAGGCACTCGCGATAAACACCGCCAAGAAAATAACCACGTTGATTCAGCGATTTGATGGACTCAGTTAATGTTGACTGTCGAGTATGTCGGGGTCAGGTAATTTGTTTGCGGGTGACGGTGCCAAAGTGAATGCCAGGGGCCATACCCCAAGGGTTTGTGGAAGGGCACAGAAAAGGTAATCTAACCTTACCGAGCGTTAACGAAATCCGAGGTCGAGTAGTGCACAGTCACATCTTTCACAAACAATTCAAGACCGTGGGGCCCGCCGTACTCCCTGTAATTCATGCGCAGGATGATGAGCAGATCGATCGAAATATTGAAATTGCTGTTCGCTGCGGTGCACAAGGTGTATTTTTGATCAATCACGGTTTCGATGTAACGCTGTTTTTGCCGTTGATTGAACGGTGCAGACAGGCGCATCCACTGCTTTGGCTGGGGGTCAACTTTCTTGGGGTGACCGGGCGGGATGCTTTTCCGATTCTGGGTGACCTCGAGTCCCGGGGCCTCGCCATCGATGCTTACTGGGCGGATGATGCCTGTATAGATGAGCAACATGAGGCACAAAGCCAGGCTGGAGACATTAATATCGTCCGCCAGGAGAGTGGCTGGTCAGGAATCTATTTTGGTGGAACAGCCTTTAAGAAACAGCGAGTCGTCGATCCAGCGGATTACTTACTATCCGGACAAATTGCAGCGCAGTGGACGGATGTCGTGACTACTTCAGGAGTCGCGACGGGCGAAGCTGCCGAAATCGAAAAGATAGAAACATTTCGACAAGGTGTCGGTGCCGGCACGTTAGCAGTGGCGTCGGGAATTACCCCAGAAAATGTCCATGACTATGCACCCTACGTTGATGCGATACTCGTTGCCACCGGGATAAATTTACCCCAAGACTTTTATAATATAGATAGAACAAGATTATCGCGTTTGATCGATAACTGTCGCTGTTCTGCTGTGCACCGAGATGCCTCTGCATCGTTCGATGGTCGGAGTAGCGATCGATCGTATCTTCAGCAGATGGCGCCTACGGTAAAGGGTGATACCTTCGCCTGGTTGGATCCCTCCTCGGCTTACATTAATGGCCGGGCGTTTGCGCAGATGGTCGACGATCTTGTGCAGCCGTTTCGTACAGTGCCCGTGGACGTTGTTGCGGGCATTGATGCTGCTGGCTATGTGCTGGGCGCGGCGCTGGCTACTCGGTTGGGCACAGGACTGCTGACCGTGCGCAAGGCAGGTAAGTTGCCAGTGCCAACAGAAGAAGTGGAGTTCATTAACTACTCCAAACGGACACAGTCTCTTGAACTTCGTAAACCGGCATTCCGGCCAGGTACCCGGGTCCTACTGGTTGATCAGTGGGTAGAGACCGGGGGTACGATGGGTGCGGCGATAGAATTGATTGAAAGGCAAGGGGGGCTAATCGCTGGTATCGCGACGGTTGCCATAGAAGAAAACGCACAGACGAATGCATTGCGCAAGGCCTATTTTTGTGTGTCCTCGGTGTTATCCGGTTCGGATTACCAGACCCAATGTAATCAGAAGCATATGGCTTTTTTCGACGATTTCGATTGGGAATGCATCTTTCCGGACATCCGATAAGTGCTGGACGCGATTGTGCAGTTTGTACTGGCTGATAGAGTCTACTCAACCGTAACAAAGAGATAGTTGCTGTATGCCGGACCGACCCAAAACGCTTACGCTAGAGAACGGAAAGCCGCCGCAACCGACCTTTTCGGATCAGGAAATGAGGCGCCGTGTCGCTGCGATGAGGCAGCATATGCTCGCGGAGCAGATGGAGGCGGTGATCCTGACCTCGATGCACTGCGTGAACTATTTCACAGACTTTGTATATACCGCATTCGGGCGTAATTATGGGTGTGTGATCACTGCGGACCGGCTGACGACCATCAGCGCCAATATCGATGGTGCACAGCCGTGGCGACAGACTTTTGGCCACGACAATCTTATCTATACGGACTGGCACAAGGACAATTTCTTTGAAGCGGTTAAGCAGTTGGTGGGTGACGCTGTCACCATCGGGATCGAATCGGATCATCTGACGCTGCAGAATCACGAGAAGCTCAGATCGGCACTGCCAGGCAGAAAACTGGTTGATATCTGTGAGGTTGCGATGCGGCTTCGCATGTATAAGTCGGCTGAAGAACTTGCGCTGATCCGTGAGGGTGCAAGGATCTGCGACCTTGGTGGTGCTGCCGTGGTTGAAACACTTCGAGAGGGAATGCCGGAGTACGAGGTCGCAATTCATGCCACTCAGACAATGGTCCGCGAAATAGCCCGCACTTACCCCCACACCGAGTTGATGGACAGCTGGACCTGGGTGCAGTCGGGAATCAACACGGACGGGGCGCATAATCCGCTGACGACGCGTCGTATCCAGGCGGGGGATATCCTCAGCTTGAATACGTTCGCCATGATTTCAGGGTACTACCAGGCGCTGGAGCGTACACTGTTTTTGGGCCACTGTGATTCCAAATCACTTGAGCTCTGGGAAATCAACTGCCAGGTCCATCGCCGGGGTCTTGAGTTGATTCGACCTGGTGCACGATGCTGTGATATTGCGACTGAGTTGAATGAGATCTACAAATCACATGATCTGCTTGAGTATCGGACTTTTGGTTATGGGCATTCTTTTGGGACGCTATCGCACTACTATGGGCGGGAAGCCGGCTTGGAATTGCGAGAAGACGTCGATACCGTGCTGGCGCCCAACATGGTGGTATCTATGGAACCAATGATTATGATCCCGGAAGGCATCCCAGGGTCGGGCGGATATCGGGAGCACGATATCTTAATAGTCACCAAGGCGGGGGCAGACAACATCACAGCGTTCCCGTTTGGTCCCGAATACAATATTGTCGGATCGCCCACCACTTAACTGGGCAGTACGCCGCTGATTTTCTGTTAAGGCAGCACAGGTTAAGGCAGTGGCTGGTGTAGAACTCCGGCGTCGATCAGTCCGCTTGTCCGATCATCAGGGTGATAGTGTCAGTGGTCGTGAGGTCTACGGGAATGGACTCACTAACCAGGTCCCCCGGTTGTCTGATCGCGTCGCCGGTGCGTGAGATGTGGGCGCTAAGGGTAACTGTGTTGTAATCCGAAAGCACCGAGGTCCCCATTAAGCTGGAGCGGTCATCCAAGACAAGTTCAAGCGGCAGTTCGCCGGCGGAACGTCGGACGGCAGCAACCGGTATACGATCACCCGCATTCGAACGGGCATAGACATAAAGGGTGTGCGACGATTCAATTTGTGTTGCAAGGGCTGGTGCGATCTCAATTCGTACCGTCAGAGTGACAGGTGCCGCTGGTCGATTCAGCCGCTGGACAGTTTGGGGATGATCTTTCACCGCAAGGCCCCGACTGATCGCCAGTTCGGTCACTCGGTCTATCAGGGCTTGAAGTTCTGATTGCGCTTGAGAGTCAGCGTGCAGCGCCGGTTTAAGACGGTGCCAGTGCTCCAGAGCGCGAGGAAGGTCCCCCCGTGCTTCGGCTGCCATTCCAGCCAGCCACAATGCTTGGGGTTGTTCCGGATCTATCTTGAGCGCGCGATCTAGTAATGTGATGACACGGTCATTTAGAGCGCCTTCTTCCGCCATAGTTAATGCATCAGCGTAACCCACCAGTACTTCAGCGTCATCGCTGGTTAGGGCATAGAGTTTTTCGTAGGCGTCGACTGCCTGGGCATACTCGCCTAAGCTCATCATGGCGTTTGCGAGAATAGCCCAGCCCTCGCGATCGGTCGGGTTCTGCTCGAGGCGGAGCTTCAATTCAGCGAGTAAAGCGTCAGGTGATCTTGTGCTTGTGTCTGTTGTTACTGATTGGTCATCAGTAGAGACGTGATTTGCTGATCCGAGGATCAAGTACAGCGCAATAACGGCGATCGGAAACAAGGTGGCGACGATCAACACCGGTAAAGGCCCTGAATTCTTTAGTGACTCTGACCCTTCTTCCCGTTGAATTTCAGTCAGTAGCGTATCTTCCAAATCCGTTTGCGCGGTATTGAAGTCGGCGTCCGAAAGTTGCTCGTTCTCTAATTCAGTTTCGATCTCTGCGAGCCGTTGCTGAGCTATACGAACATTTAGCTCGTGTCGCGGTATGATCGTACGGGTCGATGGGGTCAGTAGCGGCCACAGCAACAGCCACAGCGCCGACGCGAGCATGACCGTGCCAATTACTATGAATACGATCATGTGGAGTGATCATCTCGCATCAATTTACGCACTCTCGCTCTCTGTGTCGGTGGAACGATGGAGGGGCTAACATTCTTCCGACTACGAAAGATTCGAAACAGTACGAAGCATCCTACCGACAAAAATAGCAGAGGAGCCAGCCAGAGTAAGGCGGTGCTCGGTTTGAACGGTGGCCGGTAGAGTACGAAATCGCCATAGCGAGAAACCATGAACTGAACGATCTCTGTATCTGAGCTTCCCGACAGGATCATGTTGTGGGTCAGTAGTCGCAAGTCGCGCGCGAGCTCAGCGTTGGAATCCGCGAGATTTTGATTCTGACAGACAAGGCATCGAAGCTCCGCGATCAGCGCCTTATAACGGGACTCCTGGCTGCTTGAATCAAATTTTAGGGGTTCCAGTACGGCGTGGACCGGGGGGGTTGTAATTCCGGCGCTGAAGAATAGAACAACGGCAAAAGCAGTCGATAGAAAAGCTAATTGCCCAGACCGCATGGGTTATCCGGTCAGGTCCGGTGCTGTCTGTGGGGCCGGTTCACGGGTTGGCAAGCGCACGACCGAACGATATCGCCTATCGCTGGCTGCAAGCAGACCCCCGGCTGCCATTAGCAGTGCGCCCAGCCAGATCCAGCGAATAAACGCCTTATAGTGCACTCTGACGGCCCAACGGCCACTGTCATCAAGGCGCTCGCCGAGTGACACATAAAAATCACCCCAGAACCCAGCCTGAATGCCAGCTTCTGTCATAGGCATCTGCTGAACCAGGTAACGCCGCCGTTGCGGTGAAAGCCGGGCCATGGTGCGACCATCGCGACTGACGATGACTGTGCCAGTCTGAGCAACGTAGTTCGGGCCAGGCAGGTTTTGGACACCGTCGAACTGGTATTCATAGCGGCCGACCGAAATCCGGTCACCTGGTGCCATACTGAGATCTTTTTCCATTGAATAAATGGTTGTAAATGCAACGCCGATCACAAATATGCCGATGCCAGAGTGTGCCAGTGTCATACCCCAGTAGGACCGGGGAGTTTGTACAAGGCCCCGCCAGCGACGTCCGGGTGTAGCTCGAATCCACAGTCCCCTTACTGCGGTAAATACTGCCCAGCAACCAAGTGTCCCGGCACTGGCTGCAGCAAAGGAATAGTGATTCATTGCTAACGGCCAGATACCACCTGCAACTAAACTCGCCAGAAGCAGTATGCTGAGATCAGCCCGAAGGCGGGCAAACGTGTCTTTTTTCCAGCGACAGAGGGCGCCGAAACCCATTGCAATAACCAGCGGCACCGTTAGCGGAATGAAAATGGTATTGAAATAGGGTGGACCGACCGAGATTTTTCCCAGTCCGAGCGCGTCTATGAAGAGTGGATAAAGTGTGCCCAGCAAGACCGTCGCGGTGGTTGTCACGAGCAGGACATTGTTGATCAACAAAGCACCCTCGCGTGACACGGGGTTAAAGCCAGGCACGCTGCGAATGCCGGGTGCGCGCCAGGCATAGAGTGTCAGTGAACCGCCGACTACGATGATCAAAAAAATGAGTATAAAAAGACCTCTCTCAGGATCGCTTGCAAAAGCATGTACTGATGTGAGTACCCCGGAACGGACTAGAAATGTGCCAAGTAATGACAGTGAAAACGCGAATACTGCGAGTAGTACGGTCCAGGCTTTGAATACGCCTCTTTTTTCAGTTGCAGCAAGCGAGTGAATAAGGGCTGTGCCCATCAGCCAAGGCATAAAAGACGCATTTTCGACCGGATCCCAGAACCACCAGCCACCCCAGCCAAGTTCGTAGTAAGCCCACCAGCTACCCAATGCAATACCCACTGTCAGAAAAGACCAGGCCGTGGTAGTCCAGGGTCGGGACCAACGAGCCCAAGCCATGTCCAGCCGACCGGTGATTAAAGCCGCGATTGCAAACGCAAATACCACCGAGAATCCGACATACCCGAGATAAAGCATCGGCGGGTGGATCGCAAGCCCAGGGTCTTGTAGAAGTGGGTTCAGGTCACGCCCTTCCGTTACCGGGGGGAATTGTCGGGCAAACGGGTTGGAGGTAAACAAAATAAAAGACAAAAAGCCAGTGCTGACAAGGCCCAAGATGCCCAAAACTTTAGCGATCATCTCCTCGGGTACAGTGCGACTGAAAATTGTGACCGCCCCGGTCCAGCCTGAAAGGATTAGCACCCATAACAACAGCGATCCCTCATGCGCGCCCCAGACGCCGGAGATCTTGTACAGCAGAGGTAGTTTTGAGTTCGAGTTGTGAGCGACGTAGCTCACACTGAAATCATTATCCAGAAATGCGTAAGTAAGACATCCGTAGGCGATAGAGACAAAAACCAGTTGCACCCAAGCAGCGGGCCTGGCCACGGCAATACAGATGCTATGTCGTTGCGTTGAACCGTAAAGCGGAACAATGCCAAGTACAACCGCAGTGCAGAAAGCGATGATGAGGGCGAGCAACCCCAGTTCAGCGATCACTTGAGCCCCATCTCTTTGGCTTTTTTTAACGCATCTGCAACTTCCGGCGGCATATAGTTTTCGTCATGCTTTGCCAGCACCTGTTTTGCTTCAAAGATGCCATTACTGTTTAACATACCCTGGGCGACAATTCCCTGGCCTTCGCGAAAAAGATCCGGCAGGAAGCCCTTGTAGGTGACGGTAACCTGTTCGACGGTGTCCGTCAGTACGAATTCCACGGACAGGTCAGCATCAGGACGCTGGACCGAGCCTTCCACAACCATGCCACCTAAGCGGAAGCTGGCCTGCTGGGGTGCCTCTCCGGCCTTAACCTGCGTCGGGCTGAAAAAGAGATTAATGTTCTCTCTGAGCGCAAGCAGTGCGAGGCCAAGCGCGATGGAAACGCCCAGAACCAGTAGACCAACGAGAATAAATCGCTGTCTGCGTAGGGGTGTCACGGCGTGTCAGGTCCATTGGGATTTTTGTGCCGTGATATCTCGCTGAGCAGACGTCGGTGACGACGTAGGGGCTCCACAAGGTTCAGTATGAGTACGATGGCAACGATGAGATAAGCAGGCCAGACATAAAGACCATAGCCACCCATATTTAGGAATTCGGTCATGACTGCCGCGGGGAAATCAATCGTTCTACCCATTGTGTGCGTTGTTCACGCACCAGGATCTCTGGGCGAATGCGGGCGAGAACCGCCGTGACAAAGTGAATTTGGAATGCCAGTGCCATCAGTAGTAGCGGAATCAACATCGAAAGATGAATGGAAGGTGAGTCAAACTTTGTTACGGTGGGGCCTTGGTGCAACGTACTCCACCATTCGACCGAGTAGTGAATGATGGGAAGATTTACAACACCAACAAGAGCCAATACGGCACCGGCCCGGGCTGCGGTGCGTCTGTCATCGATCGCCGATTGCAGCGCCATATAACCCAGGTAGAGGAAAAGCAGAATAAGTTCGGAAGTAAGTCTAGCGTCCCAGATCCACCAAGTCCCCCACATGGGCTTACCCCATATAGAGCCGGTCGCTAGGGCAAGGAATGTATAGGAAGCCCCTATCGGCGCACTGGCACGGGCCACCACTTCCGCTAGTTTTAACCGCCAGACCAGGGCAATCGCGCCGGCAATGGCGAGAACAACATAAACAAACATCGACATCCAGGCTGCCGGAACGTGCACGTAGATAATGCGGTAGCTGTCTCCTTGTTCGTAATCTGTGGGCGCCAGTACAAGACCCATGTACAGGCCAACCCCAAAAAGCATGATGCTAAGCCCCCCGGCCCAGGGCAGTAGTTTCCCAGCCAGGCTGTAAAAGTATGGCAGCGAAGCGAGTCGGTGAAAGGTCAAGGAAAAAGAAGACATAAATATTTAGTGCCGAGTGCGGAATGTTCCTATTCGCCCATAGCCGTGGTTACCACGACCGGTGTGATTCGCAGCAGTGTATCGATATCGAGTAACAGGCAGCATGGAGTCCGTATTTTAGGCGACTGAGCATCAAAAATGAGAATTGAGAGTGGTTATGGTGGACAGAATTCGATGTAGTGGTCTGATTTCTGGCGACGGTCACGCCAAGCTATGTGAGCTATCGCCCAGAAGATGATTCGAGACCGCTGAAGGCTTGTGGTCTATGAGCGTCGTAAATACACTTTGACGCTTGTTAATTTTCGATCTGGGTTCAGATGAGCATAAACAGCACCAAGATCCCCGTACTGGCTTCGCGATTAGATCTGTTGGAGGTTTCCAGTAGCATTAGCACATTGCCGCGGGTGGGCGCTGTCGCCTGTCCGTGCCTTGATGTGTCGGAGGCAAATGCGTTGGTTTCGGTTGTCGATCAGCTTGAATACCGACCTGCCAAGGCTATAACAGGATCTGACAATGCACCTGTCTACCAGGACTTTGATCTGTGCTATGACATACCTAGTGGCCACAGTTTATGGGAGTTTGCGCAGGTGCTGGAGCAGGCGTTGACGAGTGCTCTGGCCGGTGCGGAAGTTGACAGTGAATGTTATCCATTGCGACTGAATGATTTGATTGTTCAGCGGTACCCGCCGGGCTGTGCCGGAATTACCCCACACCGGGATCATGTGCGTTACGGCTTCCTGATCGCCATTATCCTGCTCACAGGAGATGGCTATTTCGGCATCTGTGATGACCGACAGGGGAATGAATCTAGAGAGATCGACTTCAAGCCCGGGGATCTTTTGCTCATGGGTGGGCCCGGGTTAATACCGAACTTTAGGCGGCCTTTTCATTTTGTGAATGGCGTTACTGATTGGCGCCGAACAATAGGACTGCGGTATGACACGCACAAGTCAGACGCATAAGCCGGCTATCAGTTTTAAATAGATGCTGAGTCGCAAGTAGAAGCCGAGATTGAGTTTTCCGAAAGGTGCTAGTCGATGAACAATAGTTTTCCAGGCCCTGGTGAGGATAAATACTTTGAGGATTACGAGGCGGGCCGAGTCTATGAACTGGGCTCAGTCCAGGTTGAACTCGCCGAAGTGGTTGAATTTGCGACTCGCTACGACCCACAGTACTTTCATATCGATGAGAGCCGGGCGAAAGAATCGATTTATGGTGGGATTATCGCCAGCGGCTGGCACACTGCCAGTATGATGATGCGCGTATTTGCAGATAATTTTTTGTCGGATGTATCCAGCATGGGGTCACCTGGTCTAGACGAGTTGCGTTGGTATCATCCAGTTCGGCCTGGGGATACATTGTTTGTCAGTGCTATCGTCCTTGAGACCCGATTATCCAAAAGTAAACTGGATCGGGGTGTAATGCGCACCCGTACAGAAGTGCACAATCAGTGTCATGCGCTTGTGTTGTCGTCCACTGCCGTGAATTTTATGCGTCGACGGCAGAATGATAAAACGTGATTAGCCCATCTAAAGATCGTGATTAGCCGGCATAGGACTAAAGGCCC
>Ga0208750_1000331_pt1 | contig 14322 bp, 12 predicted proteins | sample Knorr_S15_td_O2m_FD_185602 | JGI IMG/M metagenome (GOLD analysis project Ga0208750, IMG submission 185602) | Marine microbial communities from Southern Atlantic Ocean transect - Knorr_S15_td_O2min_ad_340m_LV (SPAdes) (version 2) | ecosystem: Environmental > Aquatic > Marine > Oceanic | place...
CATCAAGTTGAAAAAAAGAAAGGTAAAGTGGGCCCTAAAATTGAGGCAAAAGAATTTAGAGAGCATTGCAGGTCTTATGCTCTTAAGCAGATCGAAGAGCAAAAACAGGATTTTATCCGTCTAGGTGTTTTAGGTGAATGGGATCAGCCTTATCTCACTTTAGATAAAAATTATGAGTCTCAACAAATCAGAGCGTTTGCAAAGATTGTTGACAATAACCATGTGATCTATGGACACAAACCTGTTCATTGGTGCCTTGATTGTAAATCAGCACTAGCTGAAGCTGAGGTAGAGTACCAAGACAAAGAATCAGTCTCAGTAGATGTGGCATTTAAGGTATTGAGTACAGGAAAATTTTTAGATTTAACAGGTGTTGATGGTATCGAACCCGCTATGGAAATTATTGTGCCTATTTGGACAACCACACCATGGACTTTGCCCTCTAATGAGGCTGTCGTTTTAGGTGAAGATATTGATTACTCTCTATTTCAAGGAACACTGAATGACAAGCAAATCAATGTCTTACTAGCCAATGATTTGTCTGAATCAGTAATGCATCGTTGGAATATACAGCATTGGGATAAGGTTCTTAAGATTGATGCATCACTTTTGAGTGGATTGATGTTAAGGCATCCATTTTATGAAAAAGATGTGCCCATTTTGATTGGTGATTATGTAACCACAGAAACAGGCACAGGTGCAGTTCATACGGCTCCTGCTCATGGCCATGATGATTTTAATATTGGAAAAATAAATCATCTAGACCTTGAATGTTATGTAAACTCTTTTGGGTTGTTTGCTGACGAGAAAGAATTCTTTGCAGGGGAGCATATTTATAAATCAGAGTCGAAGATCTTAGATAAACTTGAAGAGACTAATAACCTGATCCACCAAGAAAAATTTAATCATAGCTACCCGCATTGCTGGAGGCATAAAACACCATTAATATTTAGAACCACTCGGCAATGGTTTATTAGCATGGATAATGAAGATTTAAGAGAGAATTCTTTGCAAGCTATTAAGCAAGTTAAATGGTTGCCTGAATGGGGAGAAGACCGAATTATAGGTATGGTTTCTACTCGACCTGATTGGTGTATTTCTAGACAAAGATATTGGGGTGTCCCTATCCCGTTGCTGGTTCACAAGAAAAATCTAACGCTGCATCCAAAGACAACGAAACTTTTAGACAAAATTGCTAATGATATTGAAGAAAATGGAGTTGATTCATGGTTTGAATCTTCCATCGAGGATTATTTTGAAGACAATTTAAACGACTATAAAAAATCCACAGACACCATGGATGTTTGGATGGACTCAGGATTAGCCCACCATGCTGTGAGTCAAAATTTTGATAATATTAGTTATCCAGCTGATTTGTATTTAGAGGGTTCAGATCAACATCGAGGTTGGTTCCAGAGCTCCTTGCTTACTTCAATTGCAATGCACGGTTCTGCACCTTATAAACAAGTTTTAACACATGGTTTTTTTGTTGATGAGGAAGGGAAGAAAATGTCTAAATCATTGGGTAATGTAATAGCGCCTCAAAGCATAATCAATTCTATGGGAGCAGATATTTTAAGGTTATGGGTGGCATCAACGGATTACACAAGTGAAATGAGGATTTCAGATCAAATCCTTAAACGTAATGGTGATACTTATAGGAGAATTAGGAACACCACTAGATTTCTACTCAGTAATTTAGGGGATTTCAAACCAGACAAACACTCAATTGATTACTCGGATATGTTGCTATTGGATCAGTGGATTATGAATCGATTGAGTGTAATCAATCAATCCATTCAAACCGATTATGAAGAGTATTCTTTCCATCGCATCATCCAAACTTTGCATAATTTTTGTGTGAAAGACATGGGCGGTTTTTATTTAGATATTATTAAAGATAGGCTCTATACAATGCCCGAGAACTCTAAAGGTAGGCGATCAGCGCAAACAGTTTTATTACATATTGCCGAGTCTCTTGTGAGATGGATAGCTCCAGTGCTTTCATTTACAGCAGAGGAGATTTGGCAATTGCTTCCGCGTCGACAAGTACCGTCAGTTTTTCTCTCTGAATGGCATGATATCGTTACAACTGCTGATAATAATGATTATGAAATACTTTTGGATTTGAATGAAGTGGCAGCTAAGGCATTAGAGATTGCCCGAGATCAAAAAATTATTGGTTCACCATTGGATGCGGATCTGACTCTATATGCGAGCAAGGAACTGACTAAATTTTTAGAACCCTTTGCTGATGAATTACGTTTTTTATTTATTACTTCATCGGCAACCATAAAATCAATTAAAGATGTTACTGATGAGGCAGTGCATGGAGAAAACTTCGCAGTATCAATAACTCAATCTGACTATGAAAAATGTAATCGTTGTTGGCATCGACAAGAAAGTGTCAATCAATCCAAGCATCATCCAGACTTGTGCTCCAGGTGTGAAGCTAATATAGATGATTCACCAGAGGTAAGACTCTATTTCTAATGATGAGGCAATTTAGTTGGATTCTAATAATTGTCTTCTTCGTTCTAGGGGATCAATGGACAAAAAATTTAGTGGTAAATAATCTCGAATTATATCAACGAGTTAATGTCACATCATTTTTTGACATAACATTGCTTTATAACACTGGAGCAGCTTTTAGTCTTTTTGCTTTTGATACCGGCAGTCAACGTATACCGTTAATATTGATCTCAATTTTTGTGAGTATGTACTTATTAGGTTTATTAATAAAACATGCTTCTTCGAATCATCGCGCTCTGAATCTTTCAATAGCCATGATTGCTGGGGGGGCATTAGGTAATTTGGTTGATAGAATTACACAAGGTTATGTGGTCGATTTTGTACTCGTTTATTATGATAATTGGTATTTCCCTGCTTTTAATGTGGCTGATTCATTAATAACCATAGGAATGATGATCTTTCTAATAGATAATTTCTTAATCAAGGATAGATAAATTACTTTTAAATAATAAGCACTAGTATTGAGATTGTATTTGGAAAATAAGTTCTTTCTCATTAGAATGTTCCATTATGGATGATGTTATTCAACTAAAAACAAAAGTTGAGAAAAGGCTTAAATTATATGGCCTTCGACCAACGAAGGCACGATTAAGAATAGGCATGATGTTATTGGATCATCCTAAACATCTTTCAGCTGATCAAGTTTATGAGAGATTACTTGAGAAAGGTCATAGCATCTCTAGAGCAACGGTCTATAACACATTAAATGCTTTTGCTGAAAAAGGTCTCGTTAATCAGGTTGCTGTTGATCCATCGAGGATGTATTACGATTCCACAACTAATGCCCACCATCATTTTTTCAATATAGACACTGGTCAACTTTATGATATTCCTGCAGATGACTTAAATGTTGAAAACATTCCAAGCCTTCCTGAGAATACAAAAATTCAGGATTTGGAAATTGTTATAAAAATTAAAAATAAATAATCACTTTACAAGGAGTTAAGCATGGCACGTCATAGAGCTTTACAAATGTTTGGTCGATCAGGTAATCCGGCTTTCAGAAGTAAGGCTTTTACCCAGAGGTCATCTGATTTCTCAACCTCAGAAGTAATGACTTTGTCCGGCACAGTGAACAAAACTGGCCTTTATTTATTCCTTTGTTTTATGACAGCTGCTTGGACTTGGAATCAATTTTATGCATCGGGTGAGCCTGCTTCTATTATGCCCTATCTAATATTTGGTGTAATCGGTGGGCTTATTGCAGCTTTGGTAACGATTTTCAAACCGACAGCTGCTCCTATTTCTGCGCCAATATATGCTCTTTTAGAAGGCTTCGCAATTGGTGGGATATCGGCAGTTGTTGAGGCAAGCTATGAAGGCATAGTCATTCAGGCAGTGGGCCTTACATTTTTCACATTGGCCTCTTTGCTCATGGCTTATAAAACAGGTCTTATTAAACCCACAGAGAATTTCCGTTTAATGCTGTTTGCCGCTACTGGAGGAGTAGCAATGTTATATTTAATTAATTTTATCATGATGTTTTTTGGTTCAAGCATTGGATTTATTCACTCAAACGGCTTGGTAGGAATTGGCTTCAGCCTTGTGGTGGTTGCAATTGCTGCTCTCAATTTAGTGTTAGACTTTGATTTTATAGAACAAGCTGCTGAACAAGGCGCACCTAAGTATCTAGAGGCTTATGGTGCTTTTTCATTATTGGTTACTTTAATTTGGCTTTACCTAGAAATTCTAAGATTGCTTACCAAACTGTATTCTAGAAATTAATGGATTCAAACTCTCTTTTTTTTGGCCTTATGATTATAGGGTCGTTAGGCGTATTTTTTTATTTTGGAAAATTTAGAGCATCAATCAAGCAAAGAGATCGAAGTGATAAAATTGATTGGACTCAATCTTTATGGTCTAAAATAAGATCTAAGAAACAGGAAAAAGACGATTAGATTATTGTGCCTAATATTCAGAATATTTTAGCCATCGCTTCAGGTAAAGGAGGCGTAGGGAAATCAACAGTAAGTGTAAATCTTGCACTGTCCTTAAAAGAACAAGGCCTTAAAGTAGGATTATTGGATGCTGATATTTATGGGCCCAGCATCCCTCTGATGCTTGGCACTGTGGGTCAAATACCTTCAACCCCAGACAATAAAACATTTAATCCTATAGTAACACTAGGTATTGAATTAATGTCTATCGGGTACATTGTTTTAAAAGATGAAGCAACAATCTGGAGAGGGCCAATGATGTCTAAAGCTATAGAGCAATTACTCTTTCAAACCAATTGGTCAGATCTAGATTACTTGATTATTGATTTACCTCCCGGAACTGGTGATGCTCAGTTAACGCTTTCTCAAAAAGCAGGTTTAACTGCCGCTGTTCTTGTGAGCACACCTCAACAGATCTCACTAATTGATGTAAAAAAGTCCCTTGAAGCGTTTCGAAAACTATCAATACCTCTCATCGGTTTAATTGAAAATATGAGCTATTTTATATGTGATGAATGCGGATCAAAGCATCATATATTAGGCAGCAATAATATAGAGAAATTTTCGATTGATAATAATATACCGTTATTAGGTCAAATACCTATGGACCCAAGACTTTCTGAAGGCAGCGACAATGGAGAACCCATAATTATAAATTCAAAGGATGAATTACTAGCTAAGGTTTATCTAGAAATAGCCTTAAAGATTGATTCCGAGGTAAGAAAAATTGAGAAACCTAAAAAAAGTTTGGAAGAAATTGCAGTTAAGACTGAGAATTAAAAATGGGTTGGATTAAATTAATTTAGCTTTATTCAATAATAAAATATTTTCCTTTAGAGTTTCCATTTCATTAAATTTATAATTTTTTGATAGTGGTTGGCAGTTTTCTTCTCGTTGACAATTAGAACTTTTAGGACAAATAATTTTTGCAGGATTATCTAATGCATCAGATAACCAATGCACTCTAAGAAGATTAGCTATTGTCTGGAGTGAGGATTTTATTTCACCATTAATCTCACTTTCTCCACCATTACTTTGACAAGCTGTTTCTAATTCATTAATCAATTCTATAGCGTCTATGCCTTGATTATTTAGGGCTGGTTTCAAATCTATACCTAAAGAGTATAGTTTTAAGTTTCCTGCTAGGTCAGGCCTTCTTATTGAATAACAGCAGTAAAGGAATGTTTCATGCCCATCTTTTAGTATTGATATCTGAGATTGGGGGTTTTTTACATACTCCTCATTGAGTAGTCTGAAAACTGCCCAGTTAGGGCATGGGTTTGTAGCCATTGACATGTTCCCAAAGGGTAATGGAATACCGTTACCGCGGTAAATAGCACTTAAGTATCCTGGTTGATGAGCCTCAAAATAATGCCAATGAAGATAGTTTGAAACAGCCGTGACTCTCCTCATTAAATGCGCAGGTGATAATTCAAGTTCTTTGGCAGATAACATGTCATGTTCTTTTCTAATAAGATATCGCCTAAACGGTTTTCTAGGGCAAAGTAGGGCGCCCGCAAAAAAACTTGATTCAAAATCATGCCAAGCCATCAGCACGTCATGGGAATTACTCTCAGTCTCTTGTTTACCATCACTGTCAAACGGATTAGACCCTGATGAGATAATAGATCTTAAGCCATCCCCTTGATGTAGGATCTTATGGCCCAAATGAGTTGTAAGGTCATACTTAAGTCGGTGTGGATCATGTTGCAGTGCTTCATTAACATAAACCTCTGACGGTGATTCGTAAAATGATCTGAGCAGCATTTTATTCTTCATTTGAGGCGTTGATGTGGTCACTCTATTTTGTTTAAACCATTTGAGCTTTAAACCATGAGTTTTATAAAGTTTTTTGATGTCATTAACTTTAATTGGAAAAGTATTTTTACCAATTTCATCTGCTACTTTTTCTAAATCAGGAAAGCGATTGTAATTTGCTTCTTGGTAGGAGCGTATTAATAGCTGGGCAAACTGTCTTCCAGATATACCGCTTTGATCCAATAATTCTGGGATAGCTCCTTGTAATAAGTCTTTACTATAAAGAAAGCCTGGCTCAAGAGGGAGCTTTTGACTTTTTTGTTTAGATCCATCATCGTCACTAATGCCTATATCAAGATTCTCATCCATAAACCAAGAAGGTTCTTTTTGGAACACGATAGCTATTTGGTTGAGAACATTTTCTGAGGGAAGGCGTTTTCCATTTTCAATCATGCTTAGATAAGAAACAGAAGGAGCGTTTTTAGGGTCTTCCGCACTGCATCTTTCTGAAAGGTCTTCAAGAGTTAGTTTATTGAGCTTACGGACATTTTTTAGCTTTGCCCCAAGCAGATGACTCTTTCTGTATAAATTACTCATTGTGAAATTTACATTGTGAAATTTTTATTGTGAAATTTTAATAAATATTTACTTAAAATTCACTAAATTATTAATTTTATTTCAAATGTCTGCAGCAATAAAAATTATTCCATCGTTAAGTATGGAGGAGAAAGAAGTCATCAATCCTAGAGCATTGGGTTTGATCGAATTACTGCATACACAATTTAATTCAAGACGATTAGAGCTCCTTGAGTTAAGGAACCAGAGACAAAATGAATTGGATGATGGAAAAAAACCCGATTTTCTGGAAGCAACACGAGAGATAAGAGAGGATGATTGGGTGGTTTCCCCGATACCACATGATCTCCAAGATAGAAGGGTTGAAATCACAGGGCCAGTGGATCGTAAAATGGTAATCAATGCTTTAAATGCCCCAGTAAAGACTTTTATGGCAGACTTTGAAGATTCTTGTTCACCCACATGGAGCAATATTGTTTCTGGTCAGATTAATTTAAGAGACGCGGTAAACGGGGACATAGAATTCATAAGAGAGAGTGACCAAAAACGATATGCTCTTAATCAGGAAACAGCCACGCTTATTGTAAGACCTAGGGGTTGGCATTTAAATGAAAAGCATCTTCTGGTCAATGAAGAAGAAATATCAGGAGGACTATTTGATTTTGCAATATTCCTTGCGAATAACCATGAAGCATTATCTCAAAATGGCAGTGGACCTTATTTTTATTTACCGAAGCTTGAGAGTCATCTTGAAGCCAGATTGTGGAATGATATTTTTATTGCTGCGCAAGACTTTCTAAATATTGATCGAGGAACAATTAAGGCTACCGTTCTGATTGAAACAATTCTTGCTGCTTTTGAAATGGATGAGATTCTTTATGAATTAAGAGAGCATTCAGCTGGACTCAATTGTGGGCGTTGGGACTATATTTTTAGTTTTATAAAGAAATTTAGGAATGATTCTGATTCTATTCTCCCCAATAGAGATGAAGTTATCATGACTCGTCATTTTCTAAAATCTTATGTTGATGGGTTAATCAAAACTTGTCATAAAAGAAATGTGCATGCTATGGGTGGTATGGCAGCACAAATTCCTATAAAAAATAATACTCAGGAAAATAATGAAGCTATGTCTAAAGTTGAATTAGATAAGCTGCGAGAGGCAAATGCAGGCCATGATGGAACCTGGATTGCTCACCCAGGACTATCATCAATTGCCATGGGGGCTTTCAATTCAATCATGGGTGACCAGGCAAACCAAATTAGTAACAAAAGGGATGATGTCAATATTACTTCTCATGATCTTTTGAAAGTACCTAATGGGATGATCACTGATGAAGGCTTGAGACAAAATATTAGGATAGGGGTGCAGTACATCGAAGCATGGTTATTGGGTAACGGATGCGTCCCTTTATATAATCTTATGGAGGATGCTGCCACTGCAGAAATTTCTAGATCTCAAATTTGGCAGTGGATTACTCATAAAGCGTCATTTACAGACACTAACAAAACCATAGATGAGGATTTATTTACTTCTGTCTTAGACCAAGAGATGAGCCAACTTATTGAATTAAGAGGAGATTCTAATTTTGATCAAGCTAATTTAGACCGTGCTATTGATTTATTTAAAAGCATGTCAACCAGTTCAGAATTTGACCAATTCTTAACTTTACCTGCGTATAACTTCCTTTAGGAGACGACTATGAAAGATAACAATGAAAATACCTTGATCACTGATCATAAAGAAGATTCTGTGATTATACCAAAACCTCTTTCTGAATCTGAAGTAATTGATCTGATGATTTATGGAGAGGATGTCATTGATTTTGGGGTGAGCCCTAATCCTTTAACTTCAAAAAAATAAGGAAAAATAATGAATCAATTTCCCTGCTTATCAATACCTTTAGGAGAAAACCATGGGTGATAAAAGAAACTATTCAGCTGATCAAGTCAAAGCTCTTCAAGGCTCTGTTAAGATTGAGTCTACATTGGCCAAAATAGGTGCAAAACAATTAAGAAAATTGTTTGAGACTGAACCTTATGTTAATACTTTTGGAGCATATAATGGCCAGCAAGCTGTTCAACATGTAAAGGCTGGTCTCAAGGCCATTTATGTATCAGGTTGGCAAGTTGCGGCTGCAGCAAATAGCAATAATGAGGTTTACCCAGATCAAAGTCTTTATTCTGTAGATTCTGTTCCTAATGCTGTTAGGAATATCAATAATGCGTTCAGACGCCAGGATCAAATCCAGGTCCAAGAAGGGGAAGAGGGATTCTATTTTGCTCCAATCGTTGCTGATGCGGAAGCTGGTTTCGGCGGTGCATTGAATGCGTATGAGTTGGCTCGCAATCTGATTGAAGCTGGAGCCTCAGCTGTACATTATGAGGATCAATTATCGGCAGAAAAGAAATGCGGACATCTTGGTGGAAAGGTTTTAATATCCACAAGTCAAGCAATCAGAAATCTAAATGCGGCAAGACTTGCTGCTGATGTCGCTGAAACAGATACTTTAATCATAGCGAGAACCGATGCTGAAGCTGCAAGACTTCTTTTGACTGATGTTGATGAAATAGATCGAAAATTCATGACAGGAGAAAGGACCTCAGAGGGTTTTTATCGAATGTCAGGAGGGCTGGAAATGGGTTGTGAACGGGGTCAGGCATTTGCTGAATACGCAGATTTAGTTTGGTGTGAAACATCAAAACCTTGCTTAAAAGATGCAAAGCGATTTGCTGACGCAGTTCGCGGAGCTCACCCAGAACAACTACTAGCATACAATTGTTCCCCAAGCTTTAATTGGAAACAGCACATCCCTTCAGAGGATGAATTAGTTCAGTTTCAAAAAGAATTAGGAAAAATGGGTTTTAAATTCCAATTCATAACACTTGCTGGTTTTCACACAACTAACTTTGCTGTTTTTGATTTTGCAAAAGAGTATAAAGAGAATGGTATGTTGGCATTCAGTCAGTTGCAGCAGAAAGAGTTAGATTACCAGCAACATGGATTCACTACAGTAAAGCATCAAGCAGAGGTAGGAGTAGGTTACTTTGACGCAATCAGTCAAACAGTTGGGGCAGATAGTGTTGCTGCATTGGCAGATTCTACAGAAAGCGAACAATTTAATTAACTATCAGTAAAAAATTTAACAAGGAGCTACTTTTTAGTGTTCATCTCCATGCCATTTTTAAACACTTTTGTTTCTATAAGTTGACCGTCCATGTCAAAATATTCCCATAGACCAATCAGTTGTCCTTGTTGATGTTTGCCTCGACGTTGAAGTTGACCATTATCATGAAACCATTCAAAAAGCCCTTCAGATTTTCCATTTAACATATTTCCTGAATAAAGCAGCACACCATTTTCATGAAAGCCCTGCCATAGACCATTTTCTTTGCCTTTTTTAAATTGGCCCCTGTAGGCTAATTGACCATTCTCATCGAAATATTCCCATAGACCATGTTGTCTATCATTCTTAAACTTTCCTCTTATTTCTACTTGTCCGTTTTCAAAAAACCATTCGGCGCTTGTTTGTTTGCCTTCTACAAAATGTGCTTTATTGGTAAGTTTTCCAGTTTCTTGATCAAATTGTTCCCACACCCCTTCCTCTTTTCCTTCTTTCCAGTGTTCTTTGCGAAGCAGATAGCCGTTTTTCCAATGAAATGCTTCAACTAGACCGTGTTTCAAACCATCCTGATAATGTCCTCTCCATTTAATTTGCTCAGAATATTCGTCTTCATAATAATATTCATAAACGCCGTGCTTCATTGTCTCTTTTTCATTCATGGATTATTTATACCAAAATATCCTAAAGTCCATCAAATCTATAATTAAGTTTGGATAGTTAATTAACTGAGAAATAATAATTTTTTGTTATCTTGATTTTCACTGGCAGTATAGTGGAAATGGAGATAATATAAATTATCTGTATTTATTTGATATTTTTGTAAGGGGAAACAATGAGTGAAATGAAGTCCAATAAGACTGTAGCAGCTGCAGTTGCAACAGCCTTATCAATACCAGTAATTAATGCTCCAAATCTTTTGGCTCAAGATGCAAGTAATGTCGCACTTGAAGAAATCATTGTTACTGCCACTAAACGTGAACTTAATATACAAGACGTAGGCCAATCCATCATGGCCTTAACAAATGAAGATATTGAAAAAATGGGCATCAAAAGTATGGCTGATTACATTAAGGCGCTGCCCAGTGTCGTGTTGACGGCCGAAGTGCCAGGGCGAAATGACTTGGTTATGCGGGGAATCTCACAGGATGCATACACTTGGTATGTTGATAGTACCGTTGCCCTCTACCTTGATGAACAAGCAATGACCACCAGTTCACAGCAAGTGAGCGTACGGGTCATCGACATGGCACGTGTTGAATCATTACCGGGGCCACAAGGTACCTTGTTTGGTTCTACTTCTCAAACCGGTACAATTCGAATGATCACCAACAAACCTGATCAATCTGGCTACTATGGTTCGGTTGAGACTTCTTATGGCACTATTAATGGTGGTGACAGTAGTATTGATGTCAATGGATACGTCAACATACCCTTAAGCGATGCCTTGAGCATGCGTTTTGTGGGTTACACCTCAAGCGATGGTGGTTATGTCGATAATGTTTATGGAACCAGTTTTAGTGGAAGTTACGACAATGCGGATCTAGTGGAAGATGATTTTAATACCTACGATGTAACCGGTGGACGTATTTCTGCATTGTGGAATATGTCTGAAAAATGGTCAGCGCTGTTAAGTTATGTGGCTGAAGATAGCGAACTCGATGGTGCCTGGGAAACTGATCCTGCTCTCGGGGAACACAAAATTACTCGCTTTGTGGAAGAAATGCGAGATGACGATTGGTATTCTTCTGCCCTTACTTTAAAAGGTGATTTGGGTTTTGCTGATCTCGCAGCCACCGTCACGCATTTTGAACGTGACATTGTTTATTTATGGGACAACCATGCTTACACACAGTGGAAAGATGCCTATTATGGTTACGGTCTGTATGACACTGACTACACTGTTGCTAATACTTTTAACGATCAATATCAAGAACGCGATGCAGCTGAAATTCGTCTGGCTTCAAAGGGCGACAGCAAACTCCAGTGGATGGTTGGGTTTTATTGGGAAGACACTTATGACACATGGTATTACGGTACAGCGCACCCTGACTACATGTCCACCGATGCCGCTTACTATGCCAATTATTGGGCCTGTTACTACGCTTACTACTATGCCGATTTTGTAGATTGCCCAATCAACACCACCGTTAGCTACTCCGACACCTACAAAGATACAGTGGAACAAACTGCGGTGTTCGGTGAATTCAGCTACGATGTGACCGACAAACTGACACTGGGTGCTGGTCTGCGCTGGTCTGAATTTAAACGCGATACCTACAACAGGGACACGTTTCCAGAGGGGTTACCCCCATTTGCTGGTGGCGGGATTGCGTCGAATGGAGAAATATTTAGCAAAGGTAAAGATGACGATACTCTGTATAAAGTTAGTGCCACCTACAACATTGATGATGATAAAATGGTGTATGCCTTATTCAGTCAAGGCTTTAGAATAGGAGGCGACAACGCCCCACGCGCAGTTGCCACCGGCCAAGTGCCAGCACAATATGATGCAGACTTTTTGAACAACTATGAAATAGGTCTCAAGAGCACCTGGAAGGAGAATACTCTACAAGTGAATGCTCAATACTATTTGATGAAATGGAAGGATATGCAGATCGCACATTGGGGTGGCGTCGGTCCTTGGTGGGTAGGCGGTACTGTGAATGCTGGAACAGGTGAATCCAAGGGGTTTGAGTTTGATATCAAATACCAGATCTCGGCAAACCTCTCTATCAATGCTAGCGGACTCTTCGGTGAGGGCCGATTTACCTCGGAATACACCACACCCGGTGGTTCGGTTTATCGCGATGGTATGATCATGCCTAATTCTCCTGATAGGAAAGGCTATTTCGGAATTTCCTATGACAAACCTAATTCCATCGCTGGAGCTAATCTCTGGGCCTATTATGGTGTGAGCTATCAGTCGGAATCCTGGAACAGGACTTGGAATATTATACAAAACGATACCAATGGGATTTCACCATCGTTTGATAATAGTAATTTCTCTATCGGGCTAAATAATCTTGGGGATGGTTGGAATGTGTCACTGTTTATAGATAATGTTTTTGATCAAGCAACCTATAGTTATGTCAATACCAGTGGAAACACTTATTCGGGTATTTTCGGCAGTGATCTAAACAACAATGTAAGAACTCTTGCTCAACCTAGAACCACTTGGTTGACTGTAAGAAAAAACTTCAGTAGATAGCTTTAACATCGCTACTGGATAAGCGCATGATTAAGCTTATTGCCAGTTCTGTGGTGCGAGGAGCACAGCAAGGCCAGAGTCATGGTGGAGTCTACATCATTGATTTTAAAACTCAGGAGGTCAATCAAACTATTGATTGGAATACCTCGGGTATTGATTGGCAAGGACGAGGTTGGGATCGAGGATTAAGAGGGATAGCTTTTGATGGAGAACAAGTTTTTATTGCTGCCAGTGATGAGTTATTTGCCTACACACCAGACTTTCAATTAATAGAGTCATGGCGCAACCCTTATCTTAAGCATTGTCATGAAATTACTGTATTTGAGCGGAGCCTATTTCTTACCTCTACTGGTTTTGACTGTGTACTGGGTTTTGATTTGGATCAACACTGTTTTAACTGGGGGATCAACATTCAACGTAGGGGTGTTAAATTCAAACCTGTGGGCTTTGATCCACTGGCTGATAATGGCCCTATGATGTTGAACAAAATGCACATCAATAATGTTTTTTGCAATCGCCATGGCATCTATATCTCTGGGCTGCGAACCGGAGGCATGCTTCACTTCAACGGCAGTGTCATCAACATGGCTGTGGAATTACCACAGGGCACACACAACGCCCAACCTTTCCGAGACGGTGTTTTATTCAATGATTCTGAAGATAATGTGCTTCGTTATACTGGAAGAGGTGAAGGCGAAGAAGATCGCGCAATGGCTATGCCAAAATATAATCCTGATAAACTGACACATAAAACAGAGGATCAGAAATTAGCCAGACCTGGTTTTGCTAGAGGACTATGTCCTATTTCTAGCTCTGTGGTTGCAGGAGGAGCTTCGCCCTCAACAGTGTCATTGTATGATTTAGCTCAAAATAAAATACTGGTTTCTGTTCAATTAAGCAATGATGTTCGTAATGCCATTCATGGCTTGGAAGTCTGGCCTTTTTGATTGAACTTATAATTATCTAAACTTACAAACCAGCATTCTTTGAAACTGCAGGCAATTCATCAATAATATCGCCAAGTTGTTCTTGCCATAATCCCAAAAATTGCTCATAGCGACGCCAAGTCCCAAGGGCTCCCTTATAAATAGGCTGCCTAACCTGTTCAGAACTTGCTGTTTTAATGGCCCGTTCAGTTTGATGAAAATCAATACAACTTTGCTCAAAAGGTAATTCACAAAAGTCT
>Ga0208750_1000334_pt1 | contig 14288 bp, 13 predicted proteins | sample Knorr_S15_td_O2m_FD_185602 | JGI IMG/M metagenome (GOLD analysis project Ga0208750, IMG submission 185602) | Marine microbial communities from Southern Atlantic Ocean transect - Knorr_S15_td_O2min_ad_340m_LV (SPAdes) (version 2) | ecosystem: Environmental > Aquatic > Marine > Oceanic | place...
ATTAATAATTTCAATGTGTTCTTTTGTGTCCATAATTTAAAAATTTGAGCAAATATAAACTAGTTTATTTTATAAACCAAATATAAATAATTAAATAAAGTTTTGTTAAGAAGGTAGGTTAAATAAATCTTCAACATTACATTTAAGCATTTTTGCAATTTTTAATGCAAGAACAGTTGAAGGAACATAAATTCCATTTTCAATAGCATTAATACTTTTCCTTGAAACCTCTGCTCTTTCCGAAAGTTCTTGTTGAGTTAGGCCAGCAGAATTTCTAATTTCTTGAAGATTATTTAAAAGGTTTTTATGATTTCTTCCCAAAACTATTTTTTTTCATAGCTTTCAACTGTGTCGGTTATTTCGTCCGGTTGATTTGGGTAAACATACCCAGCAATCATCTGGCCGACGCCTATAAACATTACTAGTAACCCAACGCCAAATAAAACATCTGTTCCAAGTCCAAAATAATCCAACGCTGACAAACCAATTCCAGTGAAAATTGTTACCAAACCTGTTTTTCGTAAATCCGTATTTGATTTTTTTTCTTCTTTGAAAGATTTTAAAAGATCACTTACTTCTTCACTTTCTTTTACGTTTTTAGACACTTCGATTAAAGCATCGTATTTATATTTTTCTTGTTTTGAATTGTAAACAAAAACTATTAAAACTATAAATGCTGGTAGAAGTATAGCAAATATTGGAATTAATACTCCTAAAGAATCCATAAACTCTGATAGAAAATTTTGAATGATAAACATAATTTTATAATTTTTTGATTAATGTAACGCAAACTTAACATTTTTTTAATGAAACGCAAAGGTTACATATAAAAATTTGTTAAATACTTTATTTTTTAAATTTTTTATAAATAAGAAAGCCTATAACACCAGCAACAATATAAGGTATAGCCATTAAATATATTATTCCGTCATTTAGACCAGCTGATACACTTTGATCCTCCTGACTCTCCAAAACAGCTCTGCACATTGCACACTGACTAAAAAGATCAGTCAAATTAAAAAAGAAAATTAATATGAGAATTTTAAACTTTTTCATGTTAATAATAAGGAGATATCATTAAATATACTACTACTCCAGTTACTGCTACATATAGCCAAAGAGGAAATGTAATTTTTGCAATTTTTTTATGCATAACTATATTATTAGTTATTGCCCTGACATAAGTTATTAATACAAATGGAATAACACAAATGGAGAGCAATATGTGTGAAATTAATATAAAATAGTAAATATCTTTTATTGTTCCTTCCCCGCCAAATGGCGTAGGATCACTTGTCATGTGATAGGCAATATACATAACAAGAAAAAGCAATGAGAGGCCAATACAAATTCTCATTAGTAATGCATGAAGCTTCCTTTTTTTGTTTTTAATCAGTATAACTGAAACAATCAAAAGTATTGCAGTCAAGGCGTTTATTCCTGCATAAATAGGTGGCAAAAAAGTTAAAGACTCAACACCGGGAATTCTAACCGTAAATAATATTGCTACAACAACCGGAACTAATATTGATACAAATACAATCAGTTTATTATAACCTCCTAATTTATTTGATTCCATTATTCATTAATTAATTTAAGCAAGTCTTCCTGCAGCATTGATATTTCTTCTTCCTCTCCATCTATATCAAACTTATCCTTGACATCTACATATCCACGATAGTAAATCTTTGGATTTCCTAACTCATCAATTCTGCATCTAATATAGCCTTGTTTATCAACAAGAGCAAAGTACCCTGAATGCTCAAAACCATCTACAAATGCACTATTTGAAGCCGTATATAAACTAAAACCATTATTGGCTAAATCATATATTTTCTCCTTATCACCAGTTAGTAAATGCCAAGACTGATTTGTTATTTCGTACTCCGTCTCATATTCCTTTAAAATTTCAATAGTATCATATTCTGGATTAATAGAAAATGAGGCAATTCCAAAGTCTTTATAATTTTTTAAATTGTTTTGAAGATGCACAAGATTGTTATTCATTATTGGACAAATCGTTGTACATGTAGTAAAGAAAAATTCAATAACATAAGCCTTTCCCGAAAAGTCATTATTAGAGATTCTCTTTCCATTTTGATTGATAAAATCAAATCCAGGAACCTTCTTTTTATTTCCATCTATTTCCAAAAACGCTAAAGGCTCTGAATCAGCTATTAAATGATCTATTTTAGAACTTCTATTATCACTTCTGACAATATCATTGTTTTGAATTCTATCTATAATTTTTGGAATAAAAATACTTCCAAAAATCAGTATTATTAATGATATCCCGATATATGAATTATTTCTGGGTTTCAAGGTTTTCTAAATTTTTTATTCTTCTGTTATTTGAATCAAACTTTCCTTTTCTTTTTTGCCTATATTCAGTAAATAAAATTCTAATATCATCACTCATCTTATTTTTTATCTCTGATACCTTTATAGAATTATATGAATATAATCCATATAATTCTATGCCCTTTTCTATCTCATTCTCAGATCTATTATCTATCCTGCCTCTTTGATTATTCAATTTATCTATTAAGAAAACTTGATTTGTAGCTAATGTTGAATCTAATTCTATTTGGCTTCTTAAAGATCTATATAATTCTTTAATTTGTTCATCTGTCCCCTGTGCAAAATGCCAATATTTTAGTTCATCTGACTTGTGCAATTCTTTTTTTACCTGTTTCAAATTTGATTCAGAGCCTAAAATTGAGATAGTAACTATTTGAAATTTTTTAAATCCAAGAAACTTATCATATATCAGTTCCTTTAGATTTAAGACTGATGTAATATTATTTATTGGGTCTTTACCTAAAAAAGACAATACGGTAATATTATCATTAAATAATTTCTTTTCACTATCAAAAAAAATAAAATCATCAACATCATTAACATTAGTTTTTACAATATCTAAAGGATTGTAATTATGAGTTGATGGATACAGAAATAGCAAAAAAATAACCGGGAGTAAAAATAGCACGCCTAGAATAAACCATTTTCTAATAAATTCCTTTTTCACTAAAAATTAAAATGTAAAAATTAAAAATCTCGTTTTATGTAGTCAATATTCCCTTGGTCAAAAATATATCCTGCCTCCTGAATTAATATAAAGACTAGATATAATACAAGAAAAACAAAAGTCCAAACAACAACTCTTCTAAGAGTTTTAGTCTCATCTCTCATATGCATAAAATCCCATGTAATATAATATGCTTTTACAATGGTAAGTGAAATAAAAATCCAATTAAGAATTTTCATGTTCAGAAAATATGTCAACAAAATCTTAGGCTTAGATATACCAAGCGCAACTTCCACCGCAGTTACAATCGAAAGCAAGACTAATACACCCCATATTTTTTGAGTAATATTTTTAAACTTAATTAATCCTCTAAAAAGCTCTAAATTATGTTCTTGATGTGACATTTATTATAATTTATTAAACAAGATAAAAGAATGTAAATACAAACACCCAAACTAGATCAACAAAGTGCCAATAAAGGCCTACCTTTTCAACCATTTCATAGTGGCCTCTTTTTTCATATGTTCCTAAAATAACATTAAAAAATATTATGATATTTATGATTACACCAGAAAACACATGGAATCCATGAAATCCTGTTATAAAGAAGAAAAAGTCTGCAAATAAAGGCATTCCATATTCATTCTCCCATAAATTAGCTCCATTAACAATTGATTTTCCATTTGCCCTTAAAATATTCAAAGATTCTTCTCTGGATAAAATAGTTTTTTCGCCAGTTTCATCTAAAATTTGTGTTCTTATCAAAATATTTGGAGAAGCCTCCATCCCTTCAATTACCTCATCAATAGAATAAGTTGGCAGTGTTCCTTCATCATAAAACCAAAGACCATTGGCCTCCTCATGTTGAATTCTATCACTATGATGTTTATGAGCAAAATCATCAAGTGCTACTCTGTGATGAGAATGAGAGTCAACAAATTGTAAGATATTTCCACCTTTAGTTTTTACAGCTCCATAATCCCCATTAATAAAAGTTGACCATTCCCATGCTTGAGATCCTACAAATATCAAACCTCCAAAAATTGTAAGTAACATGTAAAAGGCTACTTTAGATTGCTTCATCTGATGACCAGCATCAACAGCCAAAACCATTGTTACCGATGACATAATTAAAACAAATGTCATAAATGCTACATAAATCATTGGTAATTCCTGCCCATGAAGAAAAGGGACATGCGTAAAAACTTCATCTGCGATAGGCCACGAATCTAGGAATTCAAATCTAGCATAACCATATGCAGCTACAAATCCAGAAAAAGACAAACCATCTGAAAGTAAAAAGAACCACATCATCAACTTCCCATAGGAGGCATCTAATGGCTTATTTCCCCCACTCCATGTTGTCTCCTTTGATGAAACACTAACTGCAGAACTCATATTTTCTGTTGTTTTTAAGCGCCACAAAAATAACTATTTTATCTGAAGAAAACTAGAAATAAGAACAAGTAAATCCATAAAATATCTACGAAATGCCAAAATATCGAAGCTAACTCAAATCCTAAGATATTATTTATTGAATATTTCCTTTTTATATTTCTATATATTACAAATAAAAGCACTAATAATCCTGCTGTCACATGAATAAGGTGAACAAATGCAATTAAAAATATAAATGAAGAAGTTATAGTGCTTGTTGGCCCAGTAAAATGATAGCCATTTTCAATAATTTCATTAAATCCAATAAATTGACTAATAATAAATATTACTCCTAAAACAAATGTAGCTGTTAAATATACTGTAGTTGATCTAAAATTATTTCTTAATAATTCTCGTCTGGCTAAAACTAAACTTAAACTGCTAATAATAATTACGAATAAACTAAAGGTAAAAGCAGAAGGTAAATCAAAATTTAATATCCAATCCTCCCTAGATTTACTAACGATAAAAGCGCTAGTAAACCCTGCAAAAGTCATAAACAAAGAGGCTATTCCAAACCATAGCATCATTTTAATAGCACGTCTGTTTTTATTATTTATATTTCCATCTATATTACTCATCTATCTTAAAAATTTATCTAGCAGTAAAACAATCTGCATTAAAGTTAAATAAGAAATACTAGCTAACATTAATTTTTTTGCATTTAAATCTGTGCTTTTTATAAATAATTTTACAGCATAAAAAATTAAAAATAATCCTATAATTAAAACTAAACCTAATCCATAAATACTCAAAAATAAATCTCCTGTTAGATTAAAGGCAGGAATAATTGACATTAGAACCGCCCATATAGAATAAAATAATATTTGTGATGTCGTAGATCTATCCTTTTTTCCTGTTGGCAACATCTTAAATCCAGCTTTTTCGTAATCTTTGTTCTGCATCCAACCTATTGACCAGAAATGTGGAAACTGCCAAAAAAATTGCATTAAAAATAACATAATAGCTTCAATACCAATTTCTCCAGTAGCAGCTACCCATCCCAACATAAAAGGTATAGCTCCTGGAACAGCACCAACAAAAACAGACAGAGGTGTAATTAATTTTAGCGGTGTATAAACAGATGTATATAAAAAGATAGAAACAGCTGCAAGCAATGCTACCTTAGGGTTAATTATATATAATAATACAAGACCAATTACAGTTAAGAATATCGCTAATATTAATGCCGTATTTACAGATACTTTATTTGTGGGTAGAGGTCTATTTTTTGTCCTACTCATCAAAGCGTCTAAATCTTTTTCAATAATTTGATTGTAAATGTTTGAGGCAGCAACAACAAAAATACCTCCAAAAATTAATAGCATTAAAACCTTAATATCAAACTCTTTGAACCCCAACATATAGCTAATAAATGATGAAAAAACTACACTTAGGGTAAGTCTAAATTTTGTTAAATCAAATAATGATTTTATGGTCATATTTTTTTGTTACAAAAGATAAAAATTTTGAAATTCAAATATAAGTCTAATATCTAATTAGACAAATTAAAAAAGGTTAAAGTAAATGAATTTTTCTAATCCTGAACTTGGAAAATAATTGGCAATGAATAAGGTACAATTACTGCCTTCCCTCTTTGTCTCCCTGGCTTCATTTTTGGCAATAGATTGATCACTCTTACAGCTTCTTTTTCTAACCTAGGATGTGGAGCTCTAGCTCTCACTCCAATAACATTTCCTATTCTGTCAATTTTGAAGATCACACTAATTCTTTGTCTTCCGCTTAGACCAAGATCTCCTGCCAATTCAGTATTGAATTTTCTTTGAACAAATTTGGCAATTTTCTCAGACATACATTGCCTTTTTGTTTCATTATTCCCTTTATCACATCCAGGGAAAACTGGAACATTTTCAATTATTGCAAAAGGTACCTCTACATCTTCATACTCATCAACTTCAATATCTTCGATATCTATCTCCTCCTCTTGATCAGTTTCAGTTGACTCAATAACAGTTTCCTCAACTTCTTCTTCATCTTCGACTATCTCAATAACTTCAGGAGAAGGTGGTGGTGGTGGTGGTGGTGGTGGTGGGACTACTTGTTCAGTAACTGGAACCTCCTCCTCATCTAATGCATCCATGCTAACCTTGTCCAAATCTAAATCAGATTTATCATAAACCTTGTAGTTTATAGCTCCATAGGAAAGGAACACCATCAAAGCTAGCCCTATAGCAAAATACAAGGAACTATTTCTTCCTATATCAGCACCTGGATTTTTTTTGATCTGCATTATTACCTTGTTGGAGGGTAAAATAACCAATTATTTAAATAAAAAACAAGGGATTATGATTTTTTAATACTGTTTTTTTAATAACAAAAAACTGCAGCCAATTATTGTCCCTAGAGCATTGAACCAAATATCAAGTAGTTCTGCTGTTCTATAGTGTACTACCTTTTCTTGTAAAAATTCTATAAAAACTCCAAACAATATTGAGAATATGAAAAGATATATTAGAGTCTTATTTATAAATATATCCTTAAATGGGATATACCAAATAAGACAGAAAAAAAAATAAATTGCTGTATGGACTAATTTATCTAAATAGACTAATTTATATAAATACGAAAAATCTATCGGTGATTCAATCTTAATTAATGAAATAAACAATATAAAAATTGAATAAAAAAATGCAAGTAAAAAACGCTTTTTAATCGACACCAATAAGTTCTTTATATTGCTGAGCTGAGAGTAAATTGTTTACCTCTTCTATATCATCAATCTCCATCTTTATCATCCATCCAGTCCCATAGGGATCATTATTTACATCTTCTGGTGTATTGTCTAATGACTCATTAAATTCAATTATTTTTCCCGCAATTGGAAGGAATAAATCTGATACTGTCTTAACAGCTTCAACTGTACCAAATATCTCATCAGCATTTAAAGATTCTTCAACTGTTTCTACTTCTACATAAACTATATCTCCTAATTCTCTCTGTGCAAAATCTGTAATACCTACAGTTGCAATTTTTCCATCTACCGAAATCCATTCATGATCTTTTGTGTATTTTAAATTTAAAGGTATCTCCATTTTTTTAATTTAATTTCCAAAATTATATCTCATTGTAAATCCTGATCTAATAGTTGTTTGCGGAAATGCTGTTGAAATGGCATATTCTGAAAAAGAATAATCAAAATAAAAAATTCCAGTTAAATTTTTACTAAAAGCATAATCCGCAGAATACTTTAAATTCAATATTGTTTGACCAGAGGTTACTTGATTATTATCCAAATCCAAATATCTAACAATAGTTTTATTATTCCTAATAGAAAAATCGGCTTTCATCACTAAATCACTTTTAATTAATTGTCTTGATCCAGCTAATCGTGACCTAATTTGGAGATCTTTAATTCTATAACCCAACCCAATAATATATTCATTTCCTTGAATCTCAGTTAATAAGTTATTGTCAAAACTTAAAGACAATAGTCTATCCTTCCTTATCTCTGCCAAAACTTTAAAAGAATTTTTCATTTCCATATCTAATTTAAATAATGGACTAAACTGTTCCATTAAATTAATATTGCTGTAAAGAAATTCATTTTTATAATTATCTGATTGATCCAATACTTCAGGGTCCTGAGAGAAGAAATCTAAATCTGGATTTCCAGGTTGGAAATCTAAATTAGATCTAAACTGATTTATAGTATAAGTTGAATTATATCCATGTGTTATAGAAAATCTTTTAAAGTTCTTTTTAAACCATTTTAGCCTCATAAACCCAGTATATCTTAATGTCCAGTTTGGTATAGGAATATCTCTAAAGGCTCCTAGGCTAACCTTGCTTGGGTCAGCACCAGAATATGCTGATAGGAAAGCTGGTAATAAGACTGACTGATTGGTTCTGCCATATCCAAGTGGGAATCCGTCTAAATTACCATCCTCAAAATTATTTGAATTACTAAAATCAATTCCTGCATTAAGAGCTAAACGTCTTGCAATAATTAATCGGTTATTTCTAAAAGTGTCAAACGTCTCAGAGCTATTTTCATCACTATTTGAAAATGCTGTTTTTATAAGCATCGTAGAGATATTAAAATTTCCTAAAGTATTTCTAATTAGTGAATTGTAATCATCACTTAGCCCATCATTATTGCTGTCAATTGTATTAAAAGTCTCAGTAATATTTTGTGAATAAGTTCTTCCTCCTGTTAAATCAATTTTTAAATCCTTAATTGGAACTATATTGGCAGAAAAATTTAAGTTCTTATTTGTAACTTCAGAATATTGCTGATTGAATTCTGGGAATACTGTTAGCCATCCATTTCTAGCTGCTAGATATCTTATATCTCTTTGACTTCCAAAGACATACCCAAATGTTGGTTTAAAAGATCCTATAAAATCAGGTGTCTGTAAATATCCTGGAAGGAATGTTCCATTATTTTCAGCATAATTAAATTGAATTCTCTTAACAGCAGTTAACAATTCAATTAATGAGTTAACAAAAGGAGAAGTCTTTTTCTTAGTTTTATTATTTGATGTATTTGAGTTTCCAAAACCTGGTCCCGATTTAGCGCCTGCCGAATTATTCTTAGTAAGACCTATGTATTTATAGAATTTTGACATGTCTAATACGCCATTAAAATTATGAGTATTTGCATTTGAAATGGTATTCCCTAAATCATAAACCTGGCCATTAAGGGATAAATTCCCAAAAAGATCAGAACCTTTTTGCCATTGAAAATCTCCAGTATATGAATACATAGCTCTAATAAAACTAAATGTTGGTATTTTATCAATTGGCAATTGATAATTAACTGCAAGTTGTTGAGTTTGTCGATTAGGATCACCTATATCAAAAAATCTATTCCATACATCTAAGCTAGGGTCCTGGCTACCATTAATTATATCATCTATGAAATAATTCCTAACAATATTATTATTCACAGCAGAGTAATTTATATTTAATCCATCTGAAATTGGATAGGTAAAACTATACTGAAAATCAAAAGTGTAATTTCTTCTAAAGAGTTCCTGCATAGCAATATTCCCCTCTGCTAAATCAATATCTCTAAATTTTTGTTTATTAAATTGTCTAATAAAATCTGTATTAATTGATAAATTTGAAGGAAGAAGATTTAGATTAAAATCTTTTAAAATCTTAAAATATTTTCCCGTAAATAAAGAGTCATTATTTTTGAATGGCTCTAATTTTAGAGAATTAAAATTAAAATTATAACTAGCTCCTGCTCGAATATTTTGATCTAACATACTTTCAATTTCATAGTCTCTATGTTCAACCTGATTATAAGAGTAATTAAATGTGAAATTTTCTATGTTATAAAATCTTGGTTTATTATCACCTGTTCTTTGTTTGCTTACCCCTATTAGATTAATGCTCTTTCTTTTTGTATAATCCTCAGACTGTTGTAAAATATTATTTTTTTCCTCTTGGGTTTCTGCAGCATCTAACCTGGAATTTAGTTTAATATCTCTATACTGCTGATCATATTCAGGCGTTATAAGCTCTTCTCCCTGACCATAATTAAAAGGGATATTAAGGCCCCATTTTTTAGGGAACAATTGACCTACATTTATATTAGAGACTAAATCATATTGCTTCTTGTCAATTTTATCTCTCTCACTAGGACCTTGTTCAATAGATCCAAAACCATTTGTACTTTGTCGTGCAGTTGCGCTTATAGTCATAAAGTCAGCAATATTAGAGTCCAAAGCTAATGTAGCTGCCCAACCACCTTTATTGTCCATATCAGATAATCTTAACTCATTAAACCATACCTCGGCACAGACATTCATGTTGTCCTGTCTAGGATTCTTAACTCCTACCATCAGAGCCCTAATATCTCCAAAATTAGGATTTCCTTTTATAGCAACTCTATGCTGTCCTATACTATGTTCTGAAAATTCTCCTACTGACTCCTCGTCAACTATATCATTTATTACATTATAAAAAGTAGCATTTGGACTTCCTAAAGTTCCATTAAATATTGCAAGTGATTTAATTGTTTCCAAAGCACTTATTGGTAAGTTAATTTCATTAACTTCTGGCCAAACAGATTGAGGATTAAGAGTAGCGGAAGATGATTCTTTAAGAGGAATTTCTATTTGATAATAATTCTCTGACAAATCATTTCCTATTCTAACAAATCCAACTACATCTCCATCAGTTAAGCCAGGCGATGAGCCGTCTTCTGCATGAATAAACATTCTCATTCTTTTAAATTGCCTCATATCAACATTTAAGTTTTTGTAAACCGCTCTTGAATCTTCAGGCTCTAGGTCACATACATTTAAAACCAATGATTGTTCATTTTGTCTGACAATAGTATTATTGTTATTAAATTGTTCACGCTCAACCCCTGGTGGAGAAACGTAGCTTTCTTCATTTTCTTGTATTCCAATAGTCCCAGTTGAAAAATCCGTGTTATCATTGTTATTGTCTAGCTCTTGATCTAATGTTAACAAATATTTTCTCCAATCACTTCTTACTAAATCAAGTGATCCAAATCTAAAAATTGTATTGTTTGAAAAATCATTTAGATACATTCTAATAAATCTAATTGATCTAAAATCAGAAATTCCACCTATTTCGTTCGTAGGTTCATTTACAGGGATTCTAAATTGATACCACTTAACTAATTCAGAATTTCCATTTGGTAGTGTGACATTTTTCTCTTTTCTATCCTTAATAAATTGATTGTTAATATCTGCTAAACTATTTGGAGTAATTTCTAATTCATATTCAAAATAGCTGTCAATAGTATTCATTGTATTATCTCTATTGATATCTTCTACATCAGGCTGAGATGATGACCCTCTGTCAGTGTCAGAAATGGTTTCTGGAGAATTCCCATCTAAACCATTATACATTTTATACCTATCAAAAATATTTCCAGACTGATTTAAGAAATATTTATAATTATCCATTGCTGGATCTTCAAGATTAGCAAAACTTGGGAATGAAATTGCTTCCTCTTGATCATCATAACCGTCCATTCCAACATCTTGATTTATTCGCTCTTGACCTAAAGAAGAGAAAGAATAAATTAGAGATTGATTCTGTGGAACAACTGTTCCCCAGACTGTCTGTGGTAAAAGACTAATATCACCGTCCTCTGGCAGACCATTCTCATATTGTTTTCTTCCATCCCTTATTACATCTTCTGAAATATTTCCAAGATTGAAAGTTAATTTTCCTCCATTATTCTCAGAATCATTTAAAAATGGATCCATAAGCCAAAATTCAATATATTCTACATTTGATTGCTCAAAATCTGTAGTATTAATTAGTCTAGTAATCCCTGCCCAACTATTTTCTGGACTATCCAAACCTCCATTTACAGCTTCAGTGTCCATATTATATGGTCCTCTTATGTTAGGATAAAAATTTAAGTCAAGAGAATTAATTACAGTTGTCTGTCCTTGTACTAAATCTACTTGTGGAAAAATTTCATCTATAAAAATCCTTCTAGAATATAAGTCTGATATATCTTCATCGGTTATTTCATTTGGCCTTTGACTACTATAAAAAACAGGATCTATTGTATACCAATTCAATAATGCTCTATCAAAACCGTTTTGTATTCCATTATTATCCTCATCACCTTGGTTATAGATCATTCCCAGTTCTCTAGGCCTACTAGATAAATACCATGATTGTGGAGACAATAGATCAATTACATTCTGAGACCCCTCAAAATCATCAATATAAGACGTAGCTTCTCCATTAAAATTATTTCCTTTTGGTGCTCCAGGAATTAAATATGCCAGCTCACCACGAATAGATAAATTTGATGTGGCTTCAGTTTCTATATTTGGTAACTTATTAACTAGTCTTGTCAAGATTGGCATTTCTGAAGAAAAATTTGCAGCAACACCAAATATTGTGTTATTAATTGGCTCTGTCCCATAATTTGCTTTTTGAGTTAAGGGTCTTTCATTTAAATTTAATAATGTAGTTGATGCAATAAATTTTTCATTAAACTGATGTTCAATGTTGAATCCTGAAAATCTCTTAGTTTGTTGACCGAAAACTGCATTATTTTCAACACTCACATTAATAGGTGTATTAGATGATTGAAGAGCAGGATCTAATATTTGAACTGTTCCTAGCTGGTAATTCACAGTGTAATCAACTCCTTCAACTAATACTCTTCCTCCTGCAGTAACAGTTACCGATCCTCTTGGAACATTGTAGGCTCCAATTGGAATTCCGCCACCAGAAGATGATTTATATCTTCCTGTTATTTGAAACTTATTCTTTTCTGAATCTTGAAGAGCAACAGTCTTAGTGGACTTATATAAGGAAGTATAAACATATTTTTGTTGATTCAAATTATAATCATTTTGATTATTCTGATCACCTTCATAATTTTCTGCAGAATTCAATCTTAATCTTTCAAATAAAAATTTACCAAATGGCTCTGCCTTAGTAAAAACTATCTTTCCATTTTCTTGTATTACTGTAATTCCAGGAACAAAATCAAAAAACCCATCACCAGAGAGTTGTGGATCATTATTGAAATTTAACCTATCGAAATTAAATAGATTCAATAAAGGCATTTCATTTAATTGCTGTTCTCCTGGCTGAGGCTCTGGGAATGGAGTTGATTCAACTGGACTAATATAATTTAATGCAGAAGATTCGTTGTAAAAAACATTTAATTTAAAATCTTCTCTCTCTAATTGAAAAGCTCCTGTGCTATATATGTTTTTCATCATTAAGTCCCACATTGGTTCCTCAACGCTACTTACAGTGCTTTTTAACATTTTTAATATCAAATTATTTGTGTTTACAATAGTATTTGATTGAGAGACTGAGACCTCTGTTGCTTGAACTCCATCATTAGCAAATTCACCAACTTGAAATACTTGATTACCGACAGTAAATTGGAAAGCAACAGCTAATATCTCATCATTTTCTAACTTCTGATTTAATGAAATATATCCTAATTGATTATTAATTTTATAATCCATTCCCTCTCTTAGTTTTCTTGCATTTTCTAACTTACCATACCCAAATCCTTCTGTTACATTTGGGACTAAAATTCCTGTCTGCAATGTTGATATATCTCTAATAGCATCCGTTAGCTGAGATGAAATATTTCCTATAGCTGTTGGATCAAAACCATTATTGCTATTGTCAGGATATGCCGATGGACCTACATAAACATTAACAGCAGAAGAGACAGAAGATGATTCTCCTAAATCCTGAAAAGCAACTATATTTCTTACATCATTTATTTGATTATTTCTATTAGTGACCCAGACTTCACTTCTAGTAATTTGGACATTAGAATTTATGAAAGGATAGTTCAATAATGCTTCATCATATTTATTTCTAAAATAGTGACTTAAGAAAAAATGTCTATTCTCGTCGTAATCTAAAGCTCTAAATTCAAATTCCTGAATAGTTCCGCCCCCTTGAGAAACGACTGATCTTGATTCAGATTTTTGTTCTGAGAAAACAGCTGTAACTCTTGTTCTGCCAAATTTTAATTCAGTTTTAAATCCAAATAAGCTCTGTGCTCCAGATATCAACGAACTATTAAGTGGCATACTCACATTACCTACCTCAATTTTTTGTATTATATCATCCTCTGTAGGCTCATATTCTAATTTTAATAAATTTTGAAAATCAAATGTAGATTGAGTGTCAAAATTGGCATTAACTTGAACTCTCGTCCCCACCTTTCCAAGTAAGCTTAGTCCAATTCGTTGATCAAAATCAAAGGTAAGATTACTTCTATTTCTTGGAGAAAAAGAAGGATTATCTTGTTTAGTAAATAACATTCCTAGATCAACTTCTATGGATCCTTGTGGGACAACCTCAATTGTAT
>Ga0208750_1000338_pt1 | contig 14260 bp, 15 predicted proteins | sample Knorr_S15_td_O2m_FD_185602 | JGI IMG/M metagenome (GOLD analysis project Ga0208750, IMG submission 185602) | Marine microbial communities from Southern Atlantic Ocean transect - Knorr_S15_td_O2min_ad_340m_LV (SPAdes) (version 2) | ecosystem: Environmental > Aquatic > Marine > Oceanic | place...
TAGATGTACCAATGACCGCAGAGATTTGGCATCTACTTAAAGAGATACGTGTATCTGATACGTATTACAAACGTGGTGATGGACAGGCCACCCAAGATTTAGATTGGGTGGAGTCTCAACATAGGAATTGGGTCAAAGATATAATTGACTTATCTGAATTTCCTTATTGTTATTTTACTAATGGCACAACAGATTCCATACACCATTGGTTAATGACTGAGGATAGAGAGTGGCAACACTTTAGCGGTGAGTATGAATATCCTGGGTTAATTCGTGAAGGCACAGAAGTGTGCACAGGATACATGGAGTATACATTAGACCCAGATAAGGTACTCTACGTATCTCTTCCATCTGCTGCTGATGGCAACATTGCTAATATTAATTATCATCATAGTCAATATAAAGGAACGCAAGTTAATTGCCCAGTCATATTAGATTGTACATACATAAGTAGTACAAATATTAAAGAAATAAATCCACCAAAAAATACTGAACAAGTGTTCTTTAGTTTTTCTAAAGGCTTTGGCCTTGTTGGTCAAAGATTAGGATTGGTTTATACAAAGAAACCACATAAGTCTTTACATACCCTTAAAGGATTTGAAAATTGGAACTATGGTGGTCCTAAGATAATGGAATTAATAATGAGTAATTATAAAGTAGATACTATGTGGCATCTACATAGGGCATGGCAACTTGAGATGTGTAAAGAGTATTCACTTATACCATCAGATTGTTTTTTCTTAGCGGTATCGGGTGACCCATATTATAAAAGGAGAAGGAGGATGAAGCATAATCCAGCCGCAAGGTTGTGTTTAACCCCTTTGATAAAGTGGTAGTTCCAACATATTATGGAATTGGGTTAAAAAATTTAGACCCAGAGCAAATGGCTATAATGACGGCCAAAGCTGGAGTTGTTATTATCCGTGATAGTGGAGCAACACCTGAGGAATATGCTGAGTGGTCTCTTGGTTTGGGTTACCACCTAAGTCCAGAGATATGGTGTACCGATAAAGAGCATTCAAGTTTATTTTGGACAGTAACTAATGAGATGATGGACGATAGGAACCAAGGGTTGTTTGGTGACTATGAATTAGATTGGCATACCAACATGACACCGGTTGGTGATGCCGAGGAAACTATAGGGTTATATGCTAAGACTATAAGCTATGATACAGAAACATGGTTTGCTAATTCTGTTCCATACTTTAAGCAATTAGATGAGGAAACAAAAGAAAGACTTAGAACATTGGATGTTATACTTGACCCTAAGAGACAACTAGGTCTTATTCAAGAGGCATGGCAACCAAAGTTTAAAAAGATATATGGACAGGAAGTACTTGATGAAATTGTTAAAAATAGAATGTCCCGTGAAGTACGAAATGCTATTAATATGGAACCAGAGAATAGACATAAGTTTGGTAAGAGTAGGGGTATAATGAATAGGCATAAGCTTGTACCTAATCATCCATTAGGTGTTGAAGGTTTATTCTTCTCTCCTTATGAGGTACATGGATTTTTAAAAGATGATAAAGATTATTATGGGTCAGATTCATTATACTGGAAATTATGGAATGACTATGTACAAAACGAAAAATATATATACAAACATAAGTGGCAACAGGGTGACATAGCTTTATTTGATAATATAATTGGAATCCATAGGAGACCTGATATAAGGAAAGATAAGCCAAGAACATTATTAAGAACTGCCACTTGGTATAAATCTAAACTGAGGAAGCACCATAAGTATGTTGTATAAATAGTTATATGGAAAAATTAAAATATAAATTACCAACCCATGCAGAGTTAAAGCATATTAATATAGACCTTGATAAACTTCAAGAGGCTACAGATAAACTTGCCTCTGATTATGTAGATGTGAGAACAGCCAATCCTGCCTTATGTGATAATCATATGAAATTAGTATCTGAAGTGTATGACAACTTTGAGCAAATAAACTTAACTGAATTAAACGGTAAGCTCCAACCATATACAAGTAATATTAAAGAACGTCTTCGTAGAAATGAAGAAAAATTATATAATAAACCTACTAAGAAATATTTAAATAGTTATTTTAAAGAGATAACTGACCAATTTAAATGCGATAAGATGAGAGTTAGAATCACCAAATTAGATGGTCATACCGACGTGCCATTCCATATTGACTATGACCCGTCCTATGCAGCCAGAGTAGTTATTCCAGTATACAGTAATCCTAAAGTTAGAAATAAATTTAGAGTCAAGGGCGAAGAAGTTGATACTTATTTAGAAGAAGGCAAAGCATATTTTTTAAATACAGGGTTTGCTCATGGTGTATATAATGAAGGTGATGAGCCTAGAATAGCATTTATGTTTAGTTTAGATGGAACAGATGATATTACAGAAATTAAGTTATGAATCTTGATGTTAAGCATTATATCCATAAAGAAAAATGGATTAGTGATAGTCTTTGTGACGAATTAGTAGAAATACTTGATGATGAAAACACTTGGCTACCATTTCCTAAAGATGTAGTTGGTGCTTATCCAGGTGAGGAAAGACCACAAGATGGTATTGTTGGGTCATCATTAAGTATTGATTGGGAACAGTTTATTGGAGACCCAAATATTCCTGAACAGGAAAGAAATTATGGGTTAGCTCATTTAAAAAATCAAATAGTATTAGATAAAGTTCGAGCTAGTATGAGAAAAGGATTAGACCATTATGTTCATAAATATTTAAAAGATATTGAATGGTATGATTACTACAGAGATTTTACTAACCCTAAATTTATGAAATATCAACCAACCCATGATATGCAACTCCATTGCGACCATGTAGGTAATGCTGTTGGCGGAAAAGGAATCCCAACTGTTTCAATGGTAGGTTGTTTAAATAATAATTATAAAGGTGGTTATTTAAGATTTTTTGAACATGCTGGTCCAGCTGGTTCAGAATATTGGTTAAATAAAGGAGATATAATATATTTTCCTAGTAATTTTTTATATCCTCATAGAGTAACAGAAGTTACTGAAGGTTTGAGGTATTCTTTTGTGAGTTGGGTATGGTAAAACAAATATTAGATTATACTGATGACGAAATCAGAGACTTGGCAATAATGGTTGTCAACAATAATTGTGTAGTACTAAATGAACAATGGCTAACAAAAGCGCAGCACATTGAAGCATGTAAACGATTTGGTAAAATGGACCGTAATGAATATAGTTTTAATCCAGTAGATGCAAGAGAGATTAGTATAGTATCTGGCCAGAGAAATGAGGAAGGCCATCGCATTGGTATGTTTGGTGAAGATGAATTAGAGTGGCATCAGAATGGGTCGGCACGGCACGAGTTTGAGGACATAATAGTATCTTTATATTGTGTAGAGGAATGCATAGACACAGTACTTTCTATATGTAGCCAAGTAGATTGCTTTGCTGAATTACCTAATGAAATCCAGGAAAAATATAGAGGAATAGATATTCATCTTGACTTTGTAATGGATGCTATATACAATATATCTGAGCATGACCTTCCTGGTATTGACCATGAACCAGTAGCAGAAGTTAGAACAGGTACAACAGGTCCAAACACCTATAGCCATCAAGAGAGTGTTGACCGTATGCCACTTGTAGGTGTGCATCCTGTTGACGGTAGAGAATACTTATATTTTGCTCTACCATTTATGGTTAGTGCCAGTCATAGGTCCACTGGTATTATGATGACTGATGAAGAGTTTAAAGATTTTTATGATGAGATGTGGGGATACTTATTTAAATCCAAATATATGGTTCATCATGTATTTAGAAAAGGCGACTTATTAATTATGGACCAACTACATACGATTCATAGGCGGTCACCAATACATAAAAAAGAAAGACAATTATGGAGAACAGCATTTGACTACACAAATATCAAATTCTAATAAAAAATTATTAGATTTTTCAGATGATGAACTATTAGAAGTTGCAAAAGAAATCCAGACTGGAAAGCCTGTTTTTTTCTATGAACAATTTTTTACCCAAGCAGATTACGTTAAAGTGATGAAAAGGTTTGGTGAACCTGAAACACCAAAGCTATGGATGAATCCTAAAGAACATCCAGAGATATTTGTAGTCACTGGAAAAAAATATGAAGATGGTAGTAAGGTTGGAATGTTTGGTGAGAAAGAATTAGGTTGGCATAGCAATGGTAACTCAAGAAGAGATATTAAAAAAATATTAATAGGATTATATTGTGAACACCCATGTGAAGATACTGCCTTGTCAATAGTTAATACAAGGGATGTATGGAAAGATTTTTCACAAGAAGATAAAGATTATTATAATAATATTACTTGTTATTTTAAATATAAAAATAATACTATGATGGAATTAAAAGAGGGTGACCCAGAATTAGAGGTTATGGATAGTCATGTTGGTCAAATTAGAGAATTAGTTGATAAGCATCCACATACCGATGAGGAGTATATCTATTTCTCATATCATTTTATTAGGAAAGTATGGTATACACCACCAGGTGGAAAGAGACAAGTAGTAAATAGAGATGAATTTGTTGATAAATTATATAAAAAAATAATGAGGTCAAAGTATATGGACCACCATATATTTAAAAAAGGTGACCTAATACTAATGGACCAGTTTGCTTCACTACATAGACGAACAGCAATTAGTGATGTTAATCGAGAACTATGGAGAATAGCAGCTGATTATAGTACTATTATGCCTCATAAATTTTATGATATACCTGATGAACTTCGAGCTGAGCTAGATGAACGCCTAAAGCAGGAAAAATCAGAAAAAAATTGGCATGGCCAGTATTAAAGAAAAAATAATAGCTGTATCTTTTAGCTACGCACCAAACTCTATGAACCTTAGAGGTCTTAAGTTAATGGACCATTGGTTAAAGTTTGATAGTGTATATGGTATGTTAGATTTTAATATACCTATGTGTAATGTAAATAAATCTGATGGGGTTGTTCCCCAATCAATACATGATTTTGATAAGGTCTTAAGAGATGCTGATAAAATTGTATTTGCTATACCAGAAGCTACTGGTCATTATAATAGTGGATTCAAAAATGCTATGGATTGGTTAATATGTTTATCTAAAATGAATAGTGATTTGGCAGTGGATAGTGCAATGTTTAATAAACCAGTATATGTTATAACGTTCACGCCGGTTAAACCATTTCATGCGCGCACGGCTGAGAATGCCATGACCCCTGGTGGTAGACATTTTGATTCAACTTTTCATTTATTAAATGACAAAATGGGTGCTATGGTCCATAAAGAAAAACACATGTTTGTTAAAAATGATGGTTGGACTGATTGTATACCTGGGAATTATGAATGGGTTAAAGAAGAATGTGATATAATTACATCGCTGTGGGAATGTGAAAAGGCACCACCATCTTATACTATGAAGGATAGACCAATGACTTGGTTAAAACAATATGAAAAATGGGATGAGGCATGGACAGCGCCGAGCCAATGGCGGTGAAGCATGAAAGGAATAGCTGAATATATTAAAGTAGAATATAATAAAGATTATTATATAGAAAAACATAATGAAGTACGGGGTGTACAAGGCCATGATTATATTGAGTGTGGAACAGAATCTCATATTCTTAAAATAGATAATGATTACTATAGACAATGGTATCATATTTTAACTAGAATGTGGAAAGTTCATATTGGTATGTGTGAACATGGAACTGGATTTAATTATAATCCTACTCTTACATCAGGTGTTCCACCCCATATTGATTTTGATAAGAGGGAAGGTAATCAATTTAATTTATTACTCCCTCTATTTGGTGTTGCAAAGATTGGAATATATGAAACAATCCCAGAACAATTAGAATTTAGACATGGTATGGAACATTGGAATATGTTAAAAGATAAATATCCACCAAATAAAATAGGTGAAATACTTGTTGACAAACCTGTCTTATTAAATACTGCTTATTTGCATGATGTGAAAGTAGTTGAAGCACCTCGTGCAATATTTTGTGTTGCTTGGAGAGGTATAAATATGTTATATAATGAATTTAAAGAACATGCCGAAAAAACACTTACCTGACCCATACCGCTACGACCTTAAGCCAACGAATTATATCAATGGTATACCATTTCCTAGGCTCCCTGAAGATTTGCCTGAAGCTCTTGTTCCATTAAAAGAAGAATACCTTATGAGGAGTATGGATTATTTAGATACTGCTGAGGCCGCACCCATCTTTGAAAAACAAGCAGATATAATAATGGAAAGAGGTTATAAAGGATTAGTTGATGTTGGTTGTAGACATGGACCAGTAAATAATATATTATATAAAAGAGGTTATACTGATTATCAATACTTTGGATTTGATACATCTCCACAGCCAATCGCTTATGCTAATGATACTTGGCAAGAGTTTAAAAATATAGAATATAAAGTTGCCTCTTGGGAGAATGAATTACCGGTTGACTTTGATGTTGATTGTATTATATGGTCTGGTGTTTTATTATATGAACCAGAAAAACACTTTATGATATTTAATGACTTACAAAAGTACTATAATTGCAAGGGTGCTATAATACAAGAGCCAATGTTAATCCAAAGAGATGAATGTTGGAGAGAGGGTTTAACCCTTAATACTATTGAGGACCAACTTCACATGTATGATTGCTTTAAGGTAGAGCATTATTTTATAGATGTACCAGTATTTAGTGGTAAGAGGATTATATTAGATGTACGATTATGATTTAGTGACAGCGTATAATGCCGTACCAAAAGCAGAAATACTTCCTAGTGGTCATAGGGTGGTGCCTTACTATTATAAAGGAATAGTTAATTCATTATTAGAATATGATGATTGGAATGCATGTGACAATGCCATGTTGCAACTCCAAGAAGAAAGAGATAATGATAGGTTAAGTGAGAACTATTGTTGGAAGGGATTACACCTTGATAAAATGTTTTTATATAATGTTGTATTCTATAAGGATACCTATGAACCAATATTTGTAAGTGGTTGCCAGTCAGTTGGAGAGAATAGTATTAGAGTATTCTCAAGGTATTATGCATTTGAAAAATATAGAACAGATAGAAATGGATTGCAAAAGGTTGATGACTTTGATGAACTTAAATACTCTTTAAATCATTGTAGGAAACATGACCTAGTGTTTTGGAGCAGGGATAAGTCTAATAAGTTTTTTAAAAGATTAAAGAGGGGAAGGCCTGATATATTTTCTAATTGGACGGTACATGAGGACAAAGTGGAGATTATATATCCAGATAATATGCAATATGTATTTTATAGAGGAAACATAAATGAAATTTTACATCACCGGAATCCGTAGAGGCTTAGGCAAATACCTCCATGACAGATTGAATGTTGTTGATTCAATGGAAGAATGTGATGTGTTTATTAATTGTAAGCATAATGGATTTGAACAAGTTAATAAGTTATATGAGGCAGTTGACTATGGCATTAAGGTTATTAATATAGGTTCTTATGCAAGTGATTGGATATATCATCCTCAAAAGAGTGCGTATAGCTATGGTGTTGAAAAGAAAGCATTAAGAGATGCTAACTCTCAAATGTTTGATAATGGCCATGACACTACCTGTCTTAATTTAGGTTATTTAGATAGTGAAAGTGTAGAGCATATAACCTATAAAAAAATGTCTCATAAGTCTGTACTTGATACCATTGAATGGGTATTAATACATCCTCACCGCATTAAAGAAATAACAATAGTTCCAGATGAGGATACTGATGATGAGGCAATGAGAATATCTGATAAGTTATATGATTGTACAGATATGTATGCAAGCCAATATAAACAGCTACCAAATAAATATGATATAGAAAAAATAACTGAGGAAATTAAAGCTTTACCCGAACCAGAAGATGGTCAATTAATGTTACAATCAATAGATGGTAAAGACTTTTATACAGGTATATTACAATTATCCAAATTGCCTGAGGGTAAAGAGGAAGAAGATTTTAATATATTAAATGTCCCTGAGGATTCTGAAATAGGTAGGTTTATTAATCAAGAGGGTTTGACAAGAACAAGATTAATGATTATGCCACCTAAAGCATGCTATACATTTCACTTTGACCCTACTCCAAGGATACATTTAGTTATTAAAACAAATGAATGGGTGTTTATGACAGATGATAGATGGAGATTACACCACATACCAGATGATGGTCATCCATATTATGCTGATACTACTAAACCTCATACCGCTCTTAACTCTGCTTTAGAAGAACGGATACATATAGTGGGTGTTGCACCACTAAAACCATATAAATAGTTATATGATTGAGAAAATATTAGCGGGCACACTAGCCCTTTCAATAGGCGGGTGTTCAATGCTTGGTGGGTTTAATGCATTGGACCCTAAAAATTTAATAAGAACAGCGGCTACCACCGGTGTTACCTATGCGATTGCAGGTCCAATAGCGGCGGGAGCAAATGCAGCAACATCTATTGCTGTAGATTCTGTCCTACCTGATGACAAACCTGCAATAGGTGACATAGAAGCTGGCAACCAAGAACAACTGAGGGCATATATGTTTCAAAACTTAACCACAACAGTATTGTACGCGGTCATTGGATTCTTAATATTCACAAATGTTATTGGACCTTGGGCTGCACAACGTAGAGCTAAGCGTAAAGCTGAGACTTTAGCAGAAGAAAATCGTCGTAAAGAGAAGTATGACGCTATGAAAGCTGAGTTAAACGCACGTAGAAATAAAGACTAAATTTATTAACCTTTTAAGGAGTGATATGAAGAAGTCTACAGATAGAGACATTAAAAAGGCTGTACAACTTAAACACACTAAAGAAAAATTACATGAAATAAAACATAAATATAACCCGCATAAAAAGAGCTTAATAAAGAACCTAAAAAATCTTATGAAACGGGAAGAACGTAAAGGATTAAACTGAATAAATAGTTACTAGTTCTTCCTTACCCTTAACCTTAATCTTATCAATTTCCTTACACCTCATTCCCTCAGGTAGCTGTTCATGTGTATAGGAACTATACAAAGTGGTACAATCATCATAATTCCTGGTGGCTGCCTCTAATCGTGCCGCTAGGTTCACTGCATCACCGATACAGCTATAGTCAAACCTGGCCTTAGAACCCATATTGCCAACAATACAGTCGCCCGTATTAACGCCCGACCCTATCTTTATTTCAGGTAATCCCTTTGCAGCAAACTCTGCCTTAAGCTTTTCTGTTTCAGCAGCAATTTCTATTGAGCTTTTAACCGCCATTTCAGCATGATTTTCACAAGGTACGGGTGCATTCCAAAATGCCATGATACAATCTCCCATATATTTGTCCACACATCCACCATTATTATTAATAATCCTTGTCATTCTATCTAAGTAATCATTAACTAATTCACATAATCCCTCTGGGTCATCATTGTTTTTAAAGTATTCACTTATAGGAGTGAACCCTACAATGTCAGAGAATAGGAACGACATCTCTTTCCTTTCACCACCAAGCTTAAGCATCTCAGGGTTCTTTTGTAGTATGGCTACTTGCCTTGGGTCTAAGTAATGCTCAAATTGTTTTCTGATTTGTTGTTTAAGTCTAAATTCTAATATGAATCTATTGAATGTGGAATGAAATCCGACAATAAAGAAAGTTAATAGTGCCCAAGTAATGTCTACAAGTACTAATTGTGTACTAAACATATATTGGAAATAATATATACCTCCAGCAAATGTACCTAATAAGGATAGACCAATAAACCAATATGGCAAAAATCTTGTTATTAATATAATTGCAATACCTAATATAAGTCCAGCTAATAGTTCTATTAAAGGGTCATACCGTTTAATTGTTTCGCCATCTAATATTGTTTGGAGGGTTTGACCAGATATAACATAATCATATTGTTCACCAATAGGGGTTGATACCACACCACCTAATCCTTCGGCTGTCATAGCTATAATAATTGTTGTGCCTGCAAGTTCATCAAAGTTTTCTGATGCAGCACTCATAGTTTTAAATTCTTTATTCCACCTTACCCAAATACGTCCCTTAGTGTCTGTATTAATAGTGGCATATGCAGGTACTCTCATAGCTGTTATACCACCAGCATCTGCTTTAACTTGATATGATGGGTCACCTACAGCAACACGAATAGTTTCAATTGCCATGTTTGGATATACCTCTTCACCTATCTTCATAAGTAATGGTACTCTCCTTACTACACCATCAATCTCAGGAGCGGTATTAATAACACCAACACCTCCAGCGCATTTAGCTAATTGAGGTAATGGACCAACCATGCCGTCCCACTCAAAGAGATATGGGAGAGGGTCTCCTATTTTTGCGACACCTCTAGGTACTGGATTAGATATTCTCTTTTGTGCTGTACCAACTTGAGCAATAACCGTACCATACGTTAATGTTTGACAAAATACTTCATCACTACCAAACCTATCCTCTTCACTAAACAATATAGGCATAACAATAATACCTGTTTCTGCATTCCTTAATTGTAGTATGAGGTTAGCAAGTGTATCACGGTCCCACGGCCATTGACCATGTTCTTCTATTGCTTGCTCATCTATGGTGACAATTGATATTGCTTGGGAAGGTGTCTTCTCTTCATTTTGCAATACATAATCAAATGATTTGAGTCTTAATATTTCCTTCGCCCACGGGTCTTGAAGTCCAATATAGGTTAATGCTATAAGAGTAATAAATGCAATTGACCAATGGGAGAGTATTTTCTTCATAAAGCTATTTATATTAATTTTGGGTGACCGTTGCTGAACAAGTAGTGGTAGTACAAACTTGTGATAAGTAATAATTTTGGTCTGAACTACTATCTTGTGTCAAATTTATTGTGGTGGGATTACCACTTAAAATCATAGTACCACTATGGTCTCCTGAACCGTCTTGGGTTATATCTAATGTGTGGCTATCTGTCAAGTTGATATCTAAAAACATATCACCTGTTCCTTTTTGGTCTACAGTAACATTATTACTGCCATCAACATCTAAAAATAATATCTTATCCCCTGTTTCTGTTTGGTCAATATCCATAACATTGCTACTACCAATAATTTTAATGTCAGCATAATGCTCACCGGTATTTGACAAATGTGTTTGGTTTAAATTAAGAGTATTTGATGCACCCGTTATATCGATTAATGCACTTTGATTTAAGTTCTGAGTAATATCGACATCATTTGAATTGCCATCAATATCTATTCCTATAACATTGTTATCACCGGTTTGTGTTATAGTTAATTCAATATCATCTCCTGTAATTTCACCAGCCGCTGATAAATCTGTGCCTATAACCAAATTATCATCGCCATCTTGTGTTATACTTAATTCAACACCACTACCACTTTGAACTATAAAAATTTTATTATTAGCTTGGTTTGTGCCTGCTGACCGTGTAGTCGCGACTTTTGTTGTTTGGGTAGAGGTTATGGCTGATTGTAAGTAACCAGTATAGTTAGTTGCTAACATAGTACGCATAGCATTCATCCAATTCTTATTGTTGTTGGTATAAGTTGAACTATGTGAGTTATAGTTTATATCTGTAATTGAAATAATCTTACCTGAATATGCACTACCCAAATCATCAGCATACCACACTGCACCTACAATCTTACCATTATTATCCTTTGCAAACCATGTACCATTACCAATGGCAGTAAATGAACCACCCCAGTTAAATGTAACGGTACCACTAAAACCATCTAACCAATCCTCTTCCGAATTGTGTATGGTTATGGTATCCGTAGAAAAATCAGTAAGCTGGTCTCCATAAGTGACTGTGCCACCACCCACCTCTTCAATAAAGTCAACTATGTTCTGGTTTCGTGAATCACAACAAAGCGGATTTTCTGTTTGTAGATATAATGTACCACCCCTTGCAAGTAAAGCTTTATAAGCAGTTGCTATTGCTGGTGAAGGGTCGCCTGAATAGTCTTGGACAAGGTGATATGGCAAGTCAATTAAATCATATATCTGTTCATAAGATGTGGTGTTAGATGGAAAGAGGTCGAAATCCGAATCAATATTGACAGATGTTACGGTATGTCCAGCGTCTTCTAATCTATTTTTCCATTTTATGTGGGAGTTAGCATAGCCTTGGTGTACAATCAAAACATCTTCAGCCATCACAGGGACATTAGGGATTATTATAAGAATTATAAATATTATAAAAAATATTATGCTACTAATTTTGAATAATGGTAATTTCACTCTCTGTTCCTCCTAGTTCAAAATCTATAAGTTCAAAATCTCCCTGCTGTACATTCATTATATAACTACCTGCTTGCTCAAGTCTTAATTCTATAACACTACCACTTGCTGCTTCCCTATGCCAATACCATTCTGGGTCCTCATCTAATATGGTGATTCCCGTTATCTCATCTTTACCTAATACTATATCACCCTTTGCTTTCTTTTTTTCTAATCCTGTCTTTGCCATTGCTAATGCTAATTGTAAATTCAATTGGTCTAGAATATTACCCAAGAAATTTTGTGATAAAAAATCTCTATCAAGTTGACCTACACTATCATCTTCATCTAATTCTTCAAGATAGTCTTCCATTGATTTATCTAATTCATCAAACGCTAGCAAATCAACATCAAGGGCAGTAGCAGTTTTTTGTAATTCAGCTTCTTCTACTGCCTCCTCAATCTCTCTTGGTGGTGAAAAAATTAATAGATTAGTAATAAAATTTTCTTCTAAACTTAAAATAATAGGTTTCAATGGTGGACTACTAATCGTATCAACAACTGTAGCCTGGAAAGCTGTGTTCATAATAACTTGACCAGCATCAGACTCAACCGTTATTTCACCCACAAAGCAAAAACCACTTGTATTACATGATGGCAATAGAATAATAGTGGAAGAACCAATCTCATCCACCGTCATCGTGAAATCTGTACCACGGACACCAATGGTCGCGGTTGGTGTTTTTATTTGTACTTCGGTTGGGCTTGTTTTTGCAATCTGACCAGATGCATATCGTATTGTACCAAGAGCAGCTTTAAGTGATAGGGAACCCTTTTTTGTATTTGGGTCATAAACAAATTCATCAATAATTAATTTAGAATGTTCAGTTACATCTACTCTTGTATCATCAACAAATCCAATAGCAACTTTACCCTTACCGGTTTTAACAGTATTATATGAGAATACATCTAAACCTTCTTCAGATTCAACATCAACTCCATCTTGTTCAATAACGGCATTACCCGTATGTAATATAACATCACCAATTACACCAGCAGCGAATGCATTAAAAGTTAAGCACCATAACAAAATAAAGAGTCGCACATTAATCTCGTTGGATTATATCTACATTAGCCGAAGCACCATCAACTGTTAGCGTTAATATATCACCACTTCCGCCAGTCTGTAATATAACATAGTCTGCACTATTACCATCATGGTGCAATGAAAGTGTACTTGCATTATCTTGGTCGATATCAGCTGTGAAACTTGTACCAGCAGCATCTATATGAACTGCACCACTACTTGTTTGTTCTATACTAACATTTGCTGAAGCACCATTCACATCTAAGTTAATTGTACCCGTACTTGTTTGGTCAATATCATATGTACCACCAGCACCAGCTAGACCAGATGAAGTTTGTCCAAGGATAGTTCCAACTGTATTAAATGTGGCATGACCTGACTGAAGAAGATTAATTGTCTTAACAGCCGATGAAGTACTACCACTAGATGTTACTGTTGCTGTGCCACCTGCGGTTTGTGTAATATCAATATTTTGTGAATCACCGGTTGTTATATATGTTGCTATGTTGTCATAGGAACCTGATTGGACTACATCCACATCAGCAGTGATACCAGTTTGGGTCATAATTAAAGTATGACCATTGACATCTCCATTGTCATCAATGTTAATTAAATAGTTATTTGAATCACCATCAATAGTTAATGTCAATACTGCACTTGTGCCATCAATTGTAGCTGCGACAACAGTACTATCTGTACCTGAGGCACCAACAATATCAATATCGGCATTGTCACCAGACTTTGAAGAAGTAAGGCCTATATCTAAATCAATATCTTGTGAGTTACCTGCAAAGGTAATTACAGCATTAACACTATCACATCCTGAAGTAGCGTCAGCAGAATCACAATTGAAATCAATATTGTTACTGTTACCTGTTGTGCTCCACACACCGGTAAAGCTATCACCATGAATATCAAAAGTGATTATATTACTATCACCCACTTGGTCGATATTAAAGTTCGTTG
>Ga0208750_1000344_pt1 | contig 14113 bp, 10 predicted proteins | sample Knorr_S15_td_O2m_FD_185602 | JGI IMG/M metagenome (GOLD analysis project Ga0208750, IMG submission 185602) | Marine microbial communities from Southern Atlantic Ocean transect - Knorr_S15_td_O2min_ad_340m_LV (SPAdes) (version 2) | ecosystem: Environmental > Aquatic > Marine > Oceanic | place...
GGTTATCATGAGGCTGACACAGAATGGTTTGTCTTAGAAGGCAAAGTAAAAATGGGAGACCAAATTTTTGGTCCGGGGATGTATTGGCGAGCACCGGCTGGTTTAAAAGTTCCTGCCATTAGTGTTGATAAGGATGCTGAAGTTCTTATTTTTAGAGAGTATGGTGATTGGGGCTTTTCAGTTTCTGAAACAGATAAAAGTGATTTTATTCCTGAAGGAGGTAACACTGCCTCAGAGGAGCCTGGTAAATTAACCGTTTGTGATTCTACTAAAATGGATTGGATGGATAATATCTATGAAGGTGATACACAGCGTTTTTTACAACTCAAAATTCTCTACCATGACCCATCTCCTGAGGATCAGAATGAAAAAGGATTTATTACTATGCTTGGATGGGCGCCACCAGGATGGACAGATGATAGACTCATACATCATCCAATTTTTGAAGAAGCCTATACTTTAACTGGGCATCTTGATTATAATTTTGGACGTTTCACCCCTGGAACTTATTTTTTCAGGCCAGCAAAAGTGAAGCATGGCCATTTTATTACGGGCGAAGAAATGGGAGCAAGCTGGATCTTTAGGCTAGATGGGGCCCTAATTAATTGGGTTACTCTTAATTCAGAAGTTATTGTAAAAGGTGATGCTGTTAACTATGATCCAGAAACTCAAGCACCCGTAATGGCTGGAATTCCAGTCAGATCTAAATCAACAGGGCCATGGGATTTAGATGGCCAGTAATCTCTAGGTTCTAACAACATAATAAAGCAAAACTGATGAGTGGCATAATCGACATTGTGGTTAATCTTTTTACCCCGCAGGAAGTGGAGCTTGGACAAACAGGCTTGGACGAAAATTTCAAAAAACAAGTAAGAATGCCAGAAGAGATGAGGGGTGGCGTTTCGATCCCTGATTATATTAAGAAAATGGATCAAGCTGGTATTGAAAGATCATTATTAATTGCTGTCAGGGCTGGTGATATCAGAGTTCCTGAATCTTTTGAGGTACCTTATGAAAGAGTCTATGATGTGTGCCGTCAAAACCCAGAGAGATTTTCAGGATTGGCTGGTGTTGATCCATTTAGAGGCATGGAAGGGTTGAATGACTTAGAAACTGCAGTCAAAGAATATGGCTTTGTTGGTGCTCACTTATACCCTCATTGGTGTGAATTACCACCAAATCACCGAAAGTATTACCCTTATTATGCAAAATGTTGTGAGCTTGGAATACCCATCATGATGCAAGTTGGTCATAATTTAATTTATTCAAAAAATAGAAGGCTTCCCAGTGTCGGTAAACCAATATATTTGGATCAAGTGGCCATCGATTTCCCAGAGTTAAAGCTGATTGGTATACATATTGGTATTCCATGGACTGAGGAAATGATATCGATGTGCTGGAAACATGAAAATATTTATACGGCTGGTGATGCTTACGCACCCAAATATTGGCCTGAAGCGTTTGTTCATTATGCTAATTCATATGGAAAACATAAAGTTATGTTTGGAACAGACTGGCCCGTTATTGATCCCATAAGAGCAGTTGATGAATTTAATAATCTAAATTTTAAAGATTCATCTAAAAAACTAGTTCTCCGAGAGAATGCGATTCAAGTATTTAACTTGGACAAATAGAGTGAAATCAAATATTCAATTACCTAATACCTATAGACACCTATCAATACCTGAAGGCATTCGTTCCGCAATGTCGAGGAACCCAAGTAAAATTGCCTATAAACACGGAGATAAAAAAAGAACTTATAAGGATTTGGTACAACGGATGGATAGGATCTCTTCTGGGTTACTACATCATTTAAATCCCTCTGAAGACCATCTTGCAATTGTGGCTAGTAATTCTATTGAATATATGGAGATAGTCTTAGGGGCCTCTCAAGCTGGTATACCTATAGCTACAGTGAATCCCAAATTATCTGATAAGGAAATTCAGGCCATATGTGATGATGCTGAAGCTAAAATCCTATTTGTGGACAAAGCATCATATAGGACTCTAGAACATGTTGTTTTCTTAACAGTTGAAAAAATTGTTGTGATTGAAAACGAACTTGAGGATTGGATTATTAACAGCAAGCCTGCTACAGAAGCTCCGATTGTTATGGAATGGGATGTGTTCACCATGCCTTACACCTCAGGAACAACTGGAAAACCCAAAGGGGTTCTAGTTCCGCATCGCTCAAGAATCCTTACTTTATTTGGAATGGCTGTTGAGTACGGTTGTTACTCTCCTGATGACCGTTTTCTGGCTATTGCGCCCATGTGTCATGGAGCGGGTATGATTTTCTCTTTAGCTCCTATCTTCTTTGGAGGCTATGCAGAAATAATGGATTCTTTTGAACCAGAGGTTGTTTTAAAAACAATGAAAAATGACAATATTACTGGGTTTTTTGGAGTGCCAACACATTTTCATGGCATCCTTAATCTTGGGCAATCTATTCTTAATAATGCAAAATCCCATCAACTTAAATCAATCATTTCTAATGCTGCGGCTCTACCTCAACAAGTAAAAGAACGCATTATTGAACAATTCGGTGAAGGTCTACTTCACGAAACCTATGGATCAACAGAGGGGGGGATTATCTCTAACCTAAGACCTGATGATCAACTTAAAAAGTTACAATGTGTGGGGCAAGCGTTTCCTTGCACGGAAATCAAAATCCTGACTGAGTCAGGTAACATCTGTGAACCAAATGAGGTTGGTGAATTGTTTTCTACTAGCCCTTATCTATTTAATGGTTATTGGAAAAGGCCTGATGAAACAAAAGAAGCTCTGGTTGATGGATGGTTAACAGTGGGTGATATGGCTAGACAAGATGAAGACGGTTATTTGTATATCGTTGATCGAAAAAAAGATATGGTGATTTCAGGTGGAGTGAATATTTATCCAAGAGAAATAGAAGATGTTTTACATAACCACCCGAATATACAAGATGTTGCAGTTATTGGGGTTCCAGATGAAAAATGGGGAGAGTCTTTAAAGGCATTTATTGTTACCCATCATCCTGATGCACTAAAGTCGGAAGAAGTACTTTCATTTTGTGAACAGAATATTTCTAAAATTAAAACGCCAAAAATTATCGAGTTTATAGACACAATTCCGAGAAATGCTAATGGTAAAGTTCTAAAAACAACCTTAAGAAAGAATTCTTGATAAGCGAAAAGAAAATCACTGTTGAGTTTTATTTTGATTATAGTTGCCCTTGGACATATTTAGGTTTTAAGCGACTAATACAAACAGCAACCAGAACGGCATCAATCATTGAATGGAAACCAGTTAACCTAGAAATAATTAAAGAAATACTAAACAAGCCGTCACAAAATACACCCGACTATGTTGCTAATTATCGCAAAAAAGATCTTCAAGATTGGGCATCTTACTGCAGTCTAGATATTAAAGAACATAAAAATTTAGATCATAGAGTATCCCTTAAAGCATCTAAGGGAGCTTTGACTGCAATAACTGAAAACACCATTGTCGAATATAGCGCAAAAGTGTTTAAAGCATTCTTTAGTGACATGACTGATATTGCTGATAGTGAGGTTCTAATTGGGATTGCTAAACAATTAGATATGGATATAGACAACTTTAGATTGACTATTGAAAGTGAAAAAAATCATGACATCATATTAAAGAACACTAATGAACTCATTAATAAAGGTGGTTATGGCAGCCCCACGATGGTTGTTGAAGGCCAAATATTCTTCGGTAATGATCGAATGAATTTAGTCGAATTTGCTATCGGTCAAGCGAGTGGCAAAGTTCTTGTGTTACCAGGTCAACATAACGCTTAGAGAAGAGTTTATGATACATTTATTCTATGGGTCCCAATATAAAAACTAATAGAAGAAATTTTGTACTTGGAACAACTTTTTCAAGTTTAATGCTTAACTACTCTTCCTCGATTCTTGGTCAATCATCAACACCTTATAGAGCATGGGAAGACTTAGCTCGAAAAAAATGGACATGGGACAGTATCACTCACTCAACACATGGGACCAATTGTACAGGTCAGTGTGCTTTCAATGTCTTTGTAAAAAATGGTGTTGTTTGGAGAGAAGAACAGCAAGGAGAATATGGTGCATCAAGTGATGCCCCGGATTATGGACCAAGAGGCTGTCAAAAGGGATTAACTCATTCAAGGTACATGTACGGCAAGCAACGAATCTTATATCCCTTGAAGCGTGTTGGTGAACGAGGAGAAGGTAAATGGGAAAGAATTTCATGGGACCAAGCCATGTTAGAAGTGGCGGACAAATTTATTGATCACAATCTTGAACATGGGCCTGAATCGATCACCTGCGGACTAGGCACTCAAATGGTAATGAAAAGAGCTTCTTATGCGAGCTTGCTTAGATTTGCAAACATTAGTGGTGTTCAGATGCCTGAAGCCTTTGCAGGAGTTGGTGATTTATTTTCTGGAGCACAAATTACCTTAGGACATGTAACGCTGGGCAACACTATGGCAGAAATCTATAAGTCAAAATGTTGTCTGATATGGTTCTGTAACCCAGCAGTGACTCGTATTCCTGATGCTCATTTCTTTTGGGAAGCAAAATATAATGGAACAGAAGTTATTTCAATTTCACCTGATTTTAATGCCACAGCAATGCATGCAAGTAAATGGTTAAATCCTAATCCGGGTAGTGATATTGCTTTAGCAATGGCAATGGTGAAAACCATACTGGATGATAAAACCTATGATGTAAAATACATCAAGGAACAATCAGACCTCCCCTTTCTTGTAAGAAAAGATAATTATAAATACATAAGAGAAACAGACATCTTTGATAACTCAGAAACAAGGGATAATTTGTTTTATTTATGGGATAACAACACTGATAGTTTTATAGCTGCTCCCGGGACAGGAACGCCTCCGCCTCCGCCTCCAGGTACCCCAGAACATTTAATCCCACCAATGCCCTCCATTGATCTTGGTGAAATTGATCCAGCATTAGAAGGTGAATGGGTTATTGAAACTAAAGATGGGCCTATAACTGTTACCACTGTATTTGAGCTCACTAAACAAAGAGCCTCGGAACATACCCCAGAAATGGCTCAAGATATTACAGGCATTAATGCTGAGGTGATTAGAGAAGTAGCGAGAAAATTTGCACAGGCAAAACCAGGCATGATTTATGCGGGTTATAGAGCCTCAAAGTATTTGCATGGGGATTTGCTCCAAAGAGCATTCTTTTTATTATTATGTATTACGGGTAATACTGGTAAAGAAGGGGGCGGTCTAACCATTACTAATCTAGCAAAAGATGATGCTGTCTTCCCTTTTGCCATGAAAAACCCTATAGCTGCCTTTAGAGTTGCCACTCTCTCAAGATGGGATTATGTCCATGGGAATATGAAAGAACTGAATAAAGAGGTTTATGGTGAAGAATTGGCAGAGGAGTATGACCGATACTTTAAAGAATCAACTGATAAGGGTTGGTTTCCTGACTATTCAAAAATCCCTTGGAAAATGGGCATGTTCTCAGGCACTAACGCAGCCAGTTGGCGTTCCTCTGGTCAACATTGGAGAGAAAATGCATTTGGCAAATTAGAGACAATTGTTACCTTTGCAACCGATATGGGCACAACTGCAATGTATTCTGATTATGTTCTGCCTATTGCACACCATTATGAACGACATGATTTTCATTTAGAGCCTAGAACTCCGTATATGCAAGTAATTGATAAAGCGGTTGAACCACTTGGGGAGTCGGTAGACGACTGGACGGCTTATGAAAAATTATCAAAAGCAATTGCTCAAAGAGCTATGGAAAGGGATATCAAGCCGATTGATGATAATGTGGTTGGTGTTCCTTTTAAACGAGATTTTAAGAACTTCCATAAAGACTACACTAGCGATGGCTCAATTCGTTCAGTCAAGGATGTTATTGAATTTCTTCTTAGCAACTCAAGTGGTATACAAAAAATAAGTTACGATGAACTCGCTGAGAAGGGTTTTTCAAGAAACAAAGGCTCTGAAACAACAGTTCACAGCAAAGAATCCCCCTATTACTCAGAGATCTGGGAAAGCGTTAACCATAAAGTTGGGTATAAAACACTCACACATCGACAGCAATTTTATATTGATCATGATTGGTTTTTTGAATTTGATGAGGTTCTGCCACGTCATAAAGATCCTTTAGTTAATGAGGGTTACCCAATGAAAATGCTCATGGGTCATGCTCGTCATGGAATACACAGTATGTGGAGAGACGACAGTTTCCTGCTTAGCCTCCAGAGAGGAGAGCCTGATGTCTATGTCAACCCTGATGACGCACAAAACAAAGATGTTGTGGATGGTGACTTAATTAAAGTGTTCAGCATAGCTGGCTCTTTTATAGCACAAGCTCATGTGACCTCTGCCATGGGGCCCAACATGATGTATATGTATCATGGTTGGGATCCTATGATGTTTAGGGATAGACAAAACTTCGGAGCTGTTGTTCAGACTGGTGGCCTAATAAAGCCCACTTCATTGGCAGGAGATTATGAGCAGCTGGGATGGAAGCCTTTTGCTTATGAACCCAATCACACCTTTCATGATTACACTTGTGATTTTGAGAAGTATGCTGAAAAAGAGTAAGGCAATTAATTTATCAATTAGTCGTTTGTTGAATACGTCAACTCTTTTTCTACTGTTGCTATCTTTTACTTCATATGCACAGTGGTCACAACCGCCTTCAGAAGAAATCGTGATTCGTGGTGGTTGGTTGTTTGATGGCATCAGTAACACACGAAGACAAAATAAAGGTATTGTGATTCGCGATGGTGAAATTGTTGAAGTTGATGCAAATATACAAGAAAAAACTCTTTCAGGAATTAAGGTAATAGACCTTACAGACTCTGAAACAATTTTACCTGGCATGATTGATCTGCATGCACACTACAATTTTGATCTCGTGGATGTAGGTCGTGTGGAAGAAGTTGTCAATAACGGTATCATCTTCTTAGCAAACGGAGTAACGTCAACCTGGTCAGCAGGTGAGTACTATCCTGAGCGAATCCTTAGACAACGGGACCTAGTAGATAGTAATAAAGCAATTGGTCCGAGGCTTTTTGCTTCAGGTCCTTATTTTGGTGGATTTAGATGCGAATATAGCGTTAAAACTGCCGCAGATAATTGCTCTGCTTGGCCAAATGACATTACAGAAGAGGAAATGCGTGCTGAAGTCGATAAATGGGCAGAACAGGGTGTCATCAGCATCAAAATTAAACAAGCAACGCCAGGTGAAACCAAAATTTTAATTGAGCAAGCACACAAACATGGAATGACAACTACAGGACATTTGGCCAATTACGAATGGGAATACGATGTGCATCCAAGAGATGCGATCTTGATGGGGTTAGATCGTCTTGAGCATCAGATTACATTGGGTAGTGGCGGCCCAGACAGTGCTGATATGGAGCAAATGATTGATCTGATTTTGCAATATCAGGTGTATTATGACGCCAACTTGCAGATGTACGGTGGGGTCAATCTACGAAAAGAACTTGGTGCAGACATGATTTGGACCAATGAGGCAAAATACTTCACCCCCTACGCACAAACATTACTTGAGAAACGAGGTGAGCCGCTCCCGGAGTCAGATGTGATCGAATATGCACAACGCGTACTTGAGCTAAACAAACTTTATGAATCCGGCGGTGAGAATCTTCTCATTGTGGGCACCGATGAGCCTGTCTATACAACTTTATTGCCAGGGTTTGCATTTCATCGTGAACTCTTGGCAATGGTACATGCAGGTTTACCAAACATTGCAGTATTAAAAGCAGCAACAATTAACGGTGCAAATGCTCTTGGTATTGAAGATAAAATTGGCTCTATAGAACCCGGAAAACTGGCCGATATCTTCGTCATCAAGGGCAATCCATTTGAAGATATCAAGGTTACGCGGAATATCAAATTAGTAATTAAAGGTGGTGTAATATATTACCCAGAGATGCTACTCAAGTCAGCTGAAGGTATGATCGGACCTCAAGGACCAGATGATCATGATGATTGGGAACTGCATATTGAACCACTTAGACCAGCAAACTAACATCCTGTAAGTTAGTTTTAATCCCTAAATAAATAAGCGTTGTTTAAAACACATCTTCTCTGGGGACAGGTTTCAAGAACAGAAAAATAAGAGCCGCAGCTATGATTGGTATGATTCCTACTATTGTATATCCCATATTCCAGCCATAATCAGTAGCTGCATAGGTAATAGCTAAAGGCCCCAAACCGAAACCTAAATTAATAGCTAATGTTCCACAAAAACTAGCTCCTGTTGCTCTAACTTCTGCTGGGAAGTTTTCAGCAATAAAGGTGGCCATGACAGCATAAGCACCATAAAAAAACAAAGTCATTAATCCATAACTAATCAACACTTTATTCCAAGAATCAGCCATCCAAATTAAATAAATAAAAGCTAGACCTCCGAGCAATGCCCATAAAATAATAGTGTTTCTTCTTATTAAAAAGAACTCTCCCACGATTGCAGCAGCAATATAACCAAAAGATCCTATGCCATATGAAAGCCCAACTATCTTGATAGCATCTACAATCTCCCAATTCCTTGCTTGGGTAAAATAAAGAACCAACATTAATGTGCTTCCATAAGCAAAAGCGTAAAGAAATTGGCCTGAAAACAAGAGCAGTGATTTTTTTCTATACTGTTCAGAAAATAAAACTAAAGTACTGGGTTTTGGCTGATTCTCAGTTTTCTTATTTTGAGCCTCAAGCCATACTTTTGATTCTGGTAAATACTTATGAATAACCCAACCATAAGGGACAAACAAAAAGGCTAAGAGAAACGTATATCTCCAATTAATGCCTAAATTATCAATCATAAAGACCACCAATATTGAAGCAAAGAACCAACCTAGTGGAAAACCAATTTGTAAAATACCTGTAAACAAACCTCTGAATCTTGGTGGGGAAGACTCTGTAACTGTGGTCAGTGTAATGGGAGACTGCGCCCCTGCTGCAGTAAACCCAAGAGTCCTAGCAATCAATACTGATAATGTATTAGGAGCAATAGCTAGAAATCCAACAAAAATAGGGGTCAAAAATGTTGAAATCAATAATGATTTTTTTCTTCCAATACGATCAGTGAGTACTCCAACTTGAGTACAAAGTATTCCAGATATAAAGAATGTAATCGCTATATACCAACCCACATCTGTTAGATCCCATCCAAAATCTTCTTGAAATTTTTCACTTACCAAAATAAAAATAGAATGATCTAAATTGGCAAAAGTTACGCCAATTAAACAAATAAAGAAAATTTTATATGAGCTTGCTGGTATCTGTGAGAAGGATAATATCTCTTGTTTATGAGTGTTTTGATTTGTTGGTGGTTGATTCATTGAAACCTCATTTGGATTTGTAGATTGATTAAGGACTATAATATTGTTTATAAATAAAGAATAAATAGTAACAAGTTAAAGGGATTATTTTTAGTAATTCAGCTAAGGGGTAGATTATGACACTTCAATATACTGCTGTGGGTATACAAAATGAGTCGCATATGGCGACAAGTATTAATGACTATTGGAAAGATCTTGAGCGTCTTCAAACCAGCATTGGTTATGCAGTATGGAACTGTAGCTTAGACCTACCTGTAAGATTGGTTACAGTTTCTGAGGGTGGAATAGGTGGTTGGTGCCTAGGTGGAGGTGATGAGCATATTCGTATTTCTAGAGAAGTGGTGCCGGAAATTCCAGGGAAAGAAACAGAGTTTCTAGGGGCTATATGTAAAGAGTTTAATATTTATCTTATTGCCCAAATGGTGGCTAAAGCCCCTGATTTGATGAAAGATAGAATATTTAATATAGCTTTTATGATTGACCCTAATGGTGAAGTGATTCACCAGCACATAAAAACCTCTTTTTATCAAAGGGAAACAAATACTGCTCCAAGTGATATATGGAACCTGTATTTAGAGAAATATGGTGATGATCCAGAAAAACTTCTTGATGTTCTTTATCCAGTTGCTAAAACTGAAATCGGTAATATTGGAACATTGATTTGTGCTGAGGGTAGCTACCCAGAAGCTGCAAGAGGGTTAGCTTTAAATGGAGCTGAGGTTATATATCGATCTCAATACCCCGAACCATGGATGGGTAATAAAATGAACCAAATTCAAAATCAATCACATGCTATTTTTAATACGTGTTATGTGCTTGCTCCAAATATCGGAGGAATATATATGCCAGGAATGGATGACTTTAAAATGAGTAATGGTCGAAGCCAAATTATTGACTATCGTGGACAAATTATTTCTGAATATCTAGGTGGAGGCGAGGCTCTTGTTAGCGGCATTATTAACATAGATGGTTTGAGAGATTTTCGCGTTAGGGGTCAGTGGCAAAATTTAGCAAAAGATATGAGAGTTGAGGAGTATAAAGTGATCTACGATGCAATGATGGCAAAGGGAGGTATTTACCCTAGGAATTTATGTATGGACGAACCGCCCTTTACAGAAGAAGATCAATTGGAATTAGTTAAACACCAAGTGAACAAAATGGTCGAAATGGGAGTATATTCGCCCCCAGATAATTGGGAACCCTATGAAGTTAGTGAATCAGTTCAAAGCCGTATCGATAAAGCAAAAGATATTAGTTAGTGGCCTAGTTTAGGCAACCTTATTTAGAGAATGGCTAAAAAGTTAAATATTACGCGGCGTGATTTTATGAATGGTGTTGCTATGGGGTTGACGGCAGGCACAGCAGTATCACCTCTCGAGCTACTCGCCATGAATCGTCAATCCAGCACTGACGCATTATATCCACCTGAACTCATCGGTATGCGAGGAAGCCACCCTGGTTCATTCGAAGTTGCACACGCTCTGGCTAGAAATGGTGCACGTTGGACGGAGCCAATTGATCAGACTGATCGTAATTATGATCTGGTGATCGTTGGAGGAGGTATTTCAGGTCTATCAGCAGCACACCTATACAAACAACGTCATGGGAAAGATTCAAGAATCTTAATTTTAGATAATCATGATGATTTTGGGGGTCATGCAAAACGTAATGAGTTTACTGTTGATGGCAAGCAACTGATTTGCTATGGAGGCAGTCAATCCATTGCTGAACCAAGCAGCTGGTCTCCTGTAGGAAAGAAACTACTCAAAGATGTAGGGATTCACACCGAGCGTTTTTATGATTATTTCGATCGTAATTATTTCAAAGATCGAAAACTAGGACGTGGCTTATATTTTAGTCGTGATCAATATGGCAAAGATTATGTATCCGACAATATTTTGGGAGCTGAAATAAAAGATAACGAAGAGGAAATTATTGACCTTATAAATGCTTATCCAATTGCTGAAGCCTCAAAAACTGCTCTGATAAAGTTACTTAGTCAAACGGAGAATTACCTCCTAGGTATGGAATCTCAAGAGGATAAAATCAATCTGTTAAGACAAACAAATTATAGTGATTTTTTAAGGAAATATGTCAATGTTTCTGAAGAGGTTGTACTACTCTACAGAGATATGTCTCGAGGTTTATGGGGCATAGGGTGGGATGCATTATCTGCTCTGGATGCCTATAAATCAGGCATGCCTGGAACATTGGGTCTTAACCTCAAAATAGCCGAACAAAGCTATGAAAGGGATGAACCTTATATTTTTCATTTTCCAGATGGCAATGCAGGTTTTGCTCGATCAATTGTCCGTGAGTTAATACCAAGCGCTATTTCGGGTACAACCATGGAAGATCTTGTGAAAGCAAGAGTTGATTATGCTGGGCTTGATTTGGATTCATTAATGGTGCGTATCAGATTGAACTCTACGGTTGTTAAAGTAGAGCATACTCCAAATGAGAAGGCGGTGGATGTCACTTATATCAAAGATGGAAGCCCATATCGAGTGAGAGGAGCCCATGTGATCATGGCATGCTACAACAATATCATTCCAAATATTTGTCCCGAAGTGCCTGATGCTCAGAAGGAAGCCATTGCTTATGCCACAAAAATGCCGTTAGTATATATCAGTGTTGCTGTTAGGAATTGGAATGCATTTTCAAATCTTGGATACCGAAGTTTCTATATCCCACAACCCAGTTTAATGCATTCGTTTGGTCTTGATTTTCCAGTCAGTATGGGAGGCTATAATTTCACACAAAATCCAGACGAGCCGACTGTTATTCATGGTACTTATGTGCCTCTAGACCCGGACAAAGGTTTAAATGCTCGAGAGCAATGCATAGCTGGAAGAATTAGATTGTATGAAATGAGTTTTGATGATTTTGAGAAAAATATTGTTAGCCAATTGAGTGGCGCGCTACGTGATGGTGGATTTGATGCAGAGCGAGACATAGCAGCAATCACAGTTAATCGATGGCCACATGGCTATGCGTATGAATATCTCGATTATTCTGATCCTGTGGAGTTTAATCCAAACAACGGCCCACACATTGCCGGCCGAGCACAAATTGGACGCATTTCAATAGCCAACTCAGATGCTTCAGCTTACGCTTATCTTACTGGCGCTATTGATGCTGCTGATCGAGCAGTCAATGAGCAGCTCATGGTATAAAATCCAGTTATAATAATTTTTATGTTCTGGAAACTAATAAATCCAATTACGATTGCGATAGCAAATTCATCCTTACATGGATTGATAAGTGCAAATATAGTTGTCTTATATTTCAAAGGAATTAAAACTGGGAAAGATTATGCTATTCCTGTTAGTTATCTTGAAAACCCAGAAGGCAGACTTAGTTGTGTAACAGATCGACCATTTATTTGGTGGAGAAATCTAGTCAATTTGGAAACAATAAAATTGTTATATCAAGGACATATGATTGAAGCTGAGATTGATATTGAGTTTGAGGATAATAAATTAATTGCAGATCAACTTGAAGCGTTATGTTTACACAGCAGGATTGATGGTTTTTTTGCCGAAGTTGGTTACATGGATGGTAAACCTATAAGAAGCGATGTAGAAACAGCAGCAGGAAAAATGACACTGATTCAACTATTAATTAATTAAGAATTTACTTATTTCTTTGTGTGTATATCCCAGACTCAATAAGCTTTTTTATTGTCTTTTTAAATACTTCTCCAGCGCCCTCATGATTCATTGGAGGAAGATTCTTTGGCCATATCTCTTGATCATATATCTTTCTATAAATCTCGGTCTTCAGGTACGGAATCCAATTTTGAAACTTTGCATTTTCTCTATAATATCGAAGTGCATCAATATTAATTTCAGATGCAACATAACTGTCGCCCACGATTTGGTTGTGGGCTAAAACTGTCCCCTTATAATCAATAATTGAGGAACAACCACCGAGAGCACCATCAATCACTGTTGGGTCCTCACCTTCGCTTCCAGGCATAATTAGTGACCCAGAATTAGGTGCAACCATATAACAGGTATTGTCAATTGCTCTGGAACGATTTTGAACCTCAAAAATTTCTCTTGAAACCCATGGTTCCGGCAATGACGCTCGATAAAGTATTTCAGCTCCATTCATAGCAAATGCTCGGAATGATTCTGGAAAAGAACCCTCTACACCAACCGTGCCTGCTATATTACCAATCTTGGTCTTAGCAACAGGGAAAAACGCTTCAAGGCTATCTCCGTGTTGCTCGATCCATTGATCATAAACATCGTGAGGTGTCGTTGAGTGTTCAACAAAGACAACGATGTTTTTATGATGTTTATAAATAACATCTCCATTGTCATCAATAATAAAAACTGTATTGAAGAAACGATCTGGGTAATCTGGTAACTTTTCTTTTAGTTGCCCAATAATAAAAGTGTTTTTACTCTTAGCATATTTACCTAAGAAATCAGTTTCAAAACCTGGAATCTCAGCTGCCATATTCTTAGCATAGTCAGCTTGATCCAAATCCATTATTTCATCCACAAAACCCTGAATTGCCCCCTCCCCTAGAGCAATAAGCCTAACAGGAAGCTCTAATGAGCACATGTGGGTTACCATATCTATCATGTTGCCAATATGGTTCAAATTCCTACTCACTTCTTGGCGAGAAGTGACATGCTTAATCTTAGTTTGGAGTCCTACAGCTAAATATGGATCCATTATTAATACCCTCTTTTATAGTTAACTAATGTAGTCATCTAGATTTATATTATCA